>MDTG01421023.1_pt1 | contig 121086 bp, 115 predicted proteins | sample 811421 | NCBI WGS metagenome assembly MDTG01 (sample SAMN05326645, study PRJNA326480) | marine metagenome | isolation source: seawater | place: Pacific Ocean: South East | collected 2011
CCTCGCCTACCGCAAGAACTCCAAGGTCAACTGGGATCCGGTCGACATGACCGTGCTCGCCAACGAGCAGGTGATCGACGGACGCGGCTGGCGCTCCGGTGCGCTGGTCGAACAGCGCGAGCTGACCCAGTGGTTCTTCAAGATCTCCGACTGGTCGGAAGACCTTCTGACCTCGATCGAGACGCTCGACCGCTGGCCGGAAAAGGTCCGGCTGATGCAGAAGAACTGGATCGGCCGCTCGGAAGGCCTGCGCGTGCGCTTCGAGTTCACCGAGCCGGCGCCGACGGGCGATACGACGCTGGAGATCTTCACCACCCGTCCCGATACGCTTTACGGCGCATCGTTCATGGGCCTGTCGCCCGACCATCCGATTTCGCAGACGCTGGCCGCTGACAATCCCAAGATCGCTGAGTTCATCGAGCAGTGCCATCACATCGGCACCTCGGCGGAAGCGATCGAGACGGCGGAAAAGATCGGCATCGACACGGGCCTGCGGGTGAAGCATCCGCTCGACCCGGATGTGACGCTGCCGGTCTATATCGCCAACTTCATCCTGATGGACTACGGCACGGGGGCGATCTTCGCCTGTCCGGCGCATGACCAGCGGGACCTCGACTTCGCGCGCAAGTACCGCCTTCCGGTCAAGCCGGTGGTGTTGCCGTTTGGCGCCGACCCGGAGACCTTCGAGATCACCACCGAAGCCTTCACCGACGAGGGCACGATCTACAATTCCGATTTCCTCAACGGTCTGGGCATCGACGAGGCCAAGCACGCGGTTTCGGTCAAACTGGAACTGCAGACCGTCGGCGGCATCTCGCAGGCCGAACGTCAGGTGAACTACCGCCTGCGCGACTGGGGCATCTCGCGCCAGCGCTACTGGGGCTGCCCGATCCCGGTCATCCATTGCGACGATTGCGGCGTGGTGCCGGTTCCGGTCAAGGACCTGCCGGTCGAACTGCCCGAGGACATCGATTTCGACAAGCCGGGCAACCCGCTCGACCGCCACCCGACCTGGCGGCATGTGGAGTGTCCGTCCTGCGCGGGCCCGGCGCGGCGCGAGACCGACACGATGGACACCTTCGTGGACTCGTCCTGGTATTTCGCCCGTTTCGCCGATCCGAAGGCGGAGACGCCGACGGACCCGGACGCGGCCAACGCCTGGCTGCCGGTCGACCAGTACATCGGCGGCATCGAGCACGCGATCCTGCATCTTCTCTATTCGCGCTTCTTCGCCCGGGCGATGAGCGAGACCGGCCACCTGAACGTCAAGGAGCCGTTCAAGGGCCTCTTCACGCAGGGCATGGTCACGCATGAGACCTATCGCACCGCCGACGGCGCCTGGGTCGCGCCGAGCGACGTGCGCATCGAGGGCGAAGGCGAGACGCGGCGCGCCGTCCTGATCGACGGCGGCGGCGAGGTCACCATCGGCTCTATCGAGAAGATGTCGAAGTCGAAGAAGAACACAGTCGACCCGACCGACATCATCGAGACCTACGGCGCGGATACCGCGCGCTGGTTCATGCTGTCGGACAGCCCGCCCGAGCGCGACGTCCAGTGGACGGAAGCCGGCGTGCAAGGCTCCTGGCGCTTCATGCAGCGCGTCTGGCGTCTGGTGAACGACATCGTCGAGAATGTGCCCGCCCGGGTGCGTCCGGCCGAGGTCGGCGAGGCGGCGACCGCGCTGCGCCGTGCCACGCACAAGACCTGCGCGGCGGTGTCCGCCGACATCGAGGCGCTGTCCTTCAACCGGGCCGTCGCCCGGCTCTACGAGCTCGTCAACACGCTGAGCAAGGCCTATCAGGCGGGCTACGAGACCAATGACATGCGTTTCGCCATCCGCGAGGCGGCCAGCTATCTGGTGCAGATGATGGCGCCGATGGCGCCGCATCTGGCGGAGGAGTGCTGGAGCGTTTTCGGTCACGCCGAACTGCTGGCAACCACGCCGTGGCCGGACATCGAGGAAGAGCTGCTCGTCGAGGCGACTGTAACGCTTCCCGTGCAGGTCAACGGCAAGAAGCGCGCGGATCTCACGATCTCAAGAGAGGCTTCCAAAGAGGAGGTCGAAGCGGCTACGCTGCAGCTCGAGGCGGTGGTGAAGGCGCTTGACGGCAAGCCGGCGCGCAAGATCATCGTCGTGCCGCAGAGGATCGTGAATGTCGTCGTCTGACCGCTTGAGGGCCGCAAGCCCGACCCGCCGCGCCGCGCTTGCGCTGGCCCTTGGCGCCACCCTGTTCGCGGCCGGGTGCCAGGTGCGTCCGCTCTACGGCACGGTGGGCATGCCGGGCGGGTCTCCCGCCCTCAGCGAGGAGCTGGCCCGCATCGACATCGATCCGGTGCAGACGGCGTCGAGCCGCGATCTCGACCGGGTCGGCCAGGTGCTGCGCAACGAGCTGATCTTCGGCTTCCGGCGCGGTCGCGAGGCTCCTGAATCGAGCTATCGGCTGAAGATCTTGATCGACCGGCCGCTCAACGAGGTCGGTGTCGAGCGGCTCGCCGACGTTCCGTCCGCCTATACGGTGACGGTGAATGCGACCTATGTGCTCAGCGACATAGCGACCGGCCGGACGCTCGAGACCGGGCGCGCCTTCGGCACGGCGTCCTTCGACTTCTCCAGCCAGCGGTTCGCCAACCTGCGCGCCGAGCGCGACGCGGAAGACCGTGCGGCAAAGACCGTTGCGCGGGACATCCAGACGCGGCTTGCCAGCTTCTTCGCAACGCGCGGCTGACCGGCGATGGTCGCGCTCAAGGCCGGCGACATCGACCGCTTCATCGCAAGGCCGCCGGACACCGTGCCGCTGGTTCTGGTCTTCGGCCCGGATGTCGGGCTGGTGTCGGAACGCGCGCAGGCGCTTGTCACGCATGCCTCAGGCGGCGTCGACGACCCCTTTTCCCTCGTCAAGCTCGATGCCGCCGATATTGCCTCCGACCCCGCGCGCCTGATCGACGAGGCGATGACGATTTCCATGTTCGGCGGACGCCGCGTCGTCTGGGTGCGCGACGGGGCGGGCAAGAACATCGCCGCCGCCGTCGAGCCGTTGCTCGGGCAGATCGATCCGGCCAACGCCTTCGTGGTGATCGAGGCGGGTGATCTGAAAAAGGGCGTCGGTCTCCGGCGAAAGATCGAAAGCGACAAGACCGCCGTCGCCATCGCCTGCTATGCGGATGCGGAACGCGATCTCGAACGGGTGATCGATACGGAACTGCGCGAGGCGGAGCTGACGATCTCCCGCGAGGCCCGGCAGGCATTGATGAGCTTGCTTGGCGCCGATCGTCTGGCAAGCCGCGGCGAGGTACGCAAATTGTGCCTCTATGCCCATGGACGCGGCCGGGTGGAGACCGCCGACGTTGAGGCGGTGATCGGCGATGCCTCGGCCTTTGCCGTCGACGTGCTGATCGACGCGGCAGCACTCGGCGATCTCGCCACGCTCGACCACGGTCTGGAGCGCCTGGAGGCGACCGGCCAGCGCGCCGATGTGATCGCCGGCATGGCGCTCCGCCATTTCCAGACCCTGTCGCGCGCGCGCGCCGATGTCGACCGCGGCCTGCCGGCAGCGCGCGCGGTGGACCAGATCCGGCCGCCCGTCTTTTTCAAGCGCAAGGCCGCCGTCCAGCGGCAGATCTCGATCTGGTCGCAGGCGGATCTCGGCAAGGCGGGCGAACGGCTTGCCCGCGCCGTGGCGGATGCGCGCAAGTCGCAAACGCTCGCGACCGCCCTCGTCAGCGACGTTCTGCTGACCCTGGCGCGCGTTGCAAGGGTCCGGGCGCGGCGCTGAACGGCGCCGTTACTCCCAGCCGGGGATCTTCCGGTCGGTGCGCATGATCGGGCCGCCGTGCTTGTGGGCGGCGCGGGGCGTCTTCGGGCCGCCGGCGGTCAGCGGCCGGTCGGCATATTGGCCGTGGACGCGGTGGCGGTCGTAGAGAACGATGGCGCCGGCGACCGCGATGTTCAGACAGAATTTGGTCGGGATCTTGATCAGGTGCGAACAGCGCGCCTGCATCTCGGGCGAGAGCGAGCCGCGTTCCGGGCCCAGGATATAGGCGGCCTGGAGCGGATGCATGAAGCTTGGCAGGTCGATGGACTCGTCGGTGAGCTCGACGCCGACAAGCTGACACCCTTGCGGCAGGTCGATATCGTCCATGCTGTCCCAGTGAAACAGCGGCAGGTGGCCCGTGCTCTTTGACGTGTCGGAGGGGGGCGCCTTGCGAATTTTCTTGTCCGCGTCGACGGTGAAGAAGAAATTCGCGCCGAAGGCATGCGCCGAGCGCATGAGATTGCCAAGGTTCATCGGCTTGGAAATGCCTTCCGCGCCGACGGCGAAGTAACCGCGCATGTGACCTGCCTGTGGATTGAAACCGGTGCCCGGGCATACCTGCCGGAACCCGCGAAGGCAAGCATCCGGGGTCTTGTATCTTTTAACGAGGGTGCGGCCGTGCTAGGCGACTTTCGGGGACTGCAGATGCACAAGACGCATCCTGTGCGCAGACGTGGGGAGAGAACATGAAGGCTGTTGTGTGCGAGCGGCTCGGACCGCCTGAGGATCTGGTGCTCGCGGAGATCGCGGAACCGGTGCCCGGACCGGGCGAGGTTCTGGTGCAGGTTGCCGCCGCCGCGCTCAATTTCTTCGACACGCTGATCATCGAGGGCAAATACCAGTTTCGCCCCGAACCGCCGTTTTCGCCGGGCGCGGAGTTCGCGGGGATCGTCAAGGCGGTCGGCGAGGGCGTGGAGCTGTTCGAACCGGGCGACCGGGTCATGGGCTACGTCAAATGGGGCGCCGTGCGCGAGGCGATCATTGCGACCGAGGACGATCTCGTGGCGCTGCCCGACGCGGTTGGCGAAGACGACGCGGCCGGCCTGACCGTCACCTATGGCACGACGCTGCATGCGTTTCGCGATCGCGCGAACCTGCAGGCGGGCGAGACGGTGGCCGTTCTGGGTGCGTCGGGCGGTGTCGGGCTCGCTGCCGTCGAGATCGCCAAGGCGATGGGCGCGCGGGTGATCGCCTGCGCCTCGAGCTCGGAAAAGCTGGAGCTCGCCCGCGCTCATGGTGCCGACGAATTCATCAATTATGCCGAGGAAGACCTCAAGACGCGGCTGAAGGCGCTGACCGACGGTTGCGGCGTCGACGTGGTCTACGATCCGGTCGGCGGCGCCTATACGGAAGCCGCACTTCGCGCGACGGGCTGGCGCGGGCGCTATCTGGTGATCGGTTTTGCCGCCGGCGAGATCCCGAAACTGCCGCTTAATCTTGTGCTTCTCAAGGGCTGCGACGTGCTCGGCGTGTTCTGGGGCGAGGCGATCGTGCGCGAACCCGACGCGCATCGCGACAATATGGCGCAATTGCTCGCCTGGATCGGCGAGGGCCGCATCCGCCCGCATATTCACGGGGTGTTTCCGCTTGCCGAGACGGTCTCCGCGCTCCGGCAACTGGCCGACCGCAAGGTTCAGGGCAAGGTGATCATCCGCCCGTGAGAACGGATGCCGCTCAGGCCTGAAGCCGGGTCAGCACGGGGGCGTGATCGGAGGGTTTGTCCCAGCCGCGTGCGTCGCGCAGCACCTCCATGTGCGTCGCCGTGCCGGCGATGTCGGGTGACGTCCACACGTGGTCGAGACGGCGGCCCTTGTCGGCGGCCGACCAGTCCTTGGCGCGGTAGCTCCACCAGGTGTAGAGCTTTTCCTCCATCGGCACGAAATTGCGCATGACGTCGGTGAGGCCGCCGGCAGCGCGCACCGCTTCCAGCAGCTCGCATTCCTGCGGGGTGTGGCTGACGACCTTCAAGAGCTTCTTGTGCGACCAGACATCGTGCTCATAGGGCGCGATGTTGAGATCGCCGACGACCATCTGCGCGCCCTGGAGCGACGCGAAGCGCTCGCCCATCTCGTCCAGGAAGGCGAGCTTGTGCGCGAATTTGTCGTTGATCTCCGGATCCGGCTCGTCGCCGCCGGCGGGGACGTAGAAATTGTGCAGCGAGACCCGCGATCCGGCAAACTCGACATCGACCGAGACGTGCCGGCTGTCGCCCTTGGCGCAATAGTCGATCTTTTCTTCCGCAAGGAACGGCCGGCGCGAGATCGTGGCGACGCCGTGGTAGCCCTTCTGCCCGTTGATGGCGATGTGCTCGTAGCCGAGCTTGCGCAGCGGGGCGAAGGGAAAATTGCCATCCGGACACTTGGTTTCCTGCAGGCAGATGATGTCCGGCCCGTGGTCCAGGATCAGCTTCTCCACGATCGGCATGCGCAGGCGCACCGAGTTGATGTTCCAGGTGGCGACGGTCAGGTGATCGGTCATGAGGAAGACGCTCGCGCGCGGGTCGTGGAGACGAAGGGTTCCCCGCCGACATGCCAGTCCGGGCGCGGCTATGCAAGCGCGAAGCGGGCGGCGGCGCGGCCGTATCGCGGCGGTGCTATAGACTTGCCGTCACCGCCGCGCGCCGCGATAAAGAACTGCTTGCGTGTCTGTCGTGCCTGGCACGATGCGAGGATGGTCCGGCGGATGACCCGCCGGCTGCGGAAGGGGAACTGAAATGGGCTTTTTCGATTTTGTGAAGGACGCTGGAAAGTCGCTGTTCGGCAGCGACGAACCGGAGGCAACGGCCGCCGAGGCGATCGAGAAGGAAGTGGCGGCCCTTGGTCTCGACGGCGACGTCAAGGTCGAGGTGTCGGGCGACACGGTGAAGATTGCCGGCGCTGCCCCCACCCAGGAAGCGCGCGAGAAGCTCATTCTGGCGGCCGGCAACGTGCTTGGCGTCGCTAAGGTGGAAGAGGAAATCTCGGTGGCGGACGATGCCGCTCCGGCGACGTTCCACACGGTCGCCAAGGGCGACACGCTCTGGGCGGTGGCAAGCAAGGCCTATGGCGACGGCTCGAAGTACATGGCGATCTTCGAGGCCAACAAGCCGATGCTGTCCGACCCGGACAAGATCTATCCCGGTCAGGTGCTGCGCATCCCGGCAAAGGGATAAGGCGGCCCGTCGCGACGGTTTCGCGATCACAATCGCGTGAGGACACGTGCGAAAGCGCGGTCCTCCGCAATTTCGCTCCTGCCGCTTGGTAAGCCGTTCCTTAACGGTTTCACCATACGGTCGCCCCTGGTTGGAGGGGAAGAGCCGGTGCCCGTGTGCCCGGCTCTCGTGGACCGAAGAGAGAGCGATGCTTGCGCGCGTGATTTCCATGATTTGTGCCCTGTCCCTCGCCGCTTGCGCGGCGTTCGATTTTCCGGACCCGACGCCGGAGGATTTCGCAATCCACGGCATTGATGTCGCTCGCTATCAGGGCGATATCGACTGGAACCGGGTGAAGCGGGCCGGCACCGAATTCGCCTTCATCAAGGCGACCGAGGGCGGCGACTATCTCGACCCTAAGTTCCTTGAAAACTGGTATGCGGCCAAGGCCGCCGGCGTGCCGCGCGGCGCGTATCACTTCTATTACTTTTGCCGCCCGGTCGAGGACCAGATCGCCTGGTTCATCGAGAATGTGCCCAACGACCCGGATGCGCTTCCGCCCGTGCTCGACATGGAGTGGAACGCCTACTCCAAGACCTGTCGCGACCGTCCGCCGCGCGACGTTGTCATTCGCGACATGCGCAAGTTCCTGGAAGCCGTGGAGGCGCATTACGGCAAGCGCCCGGTGATCTATTCCTCCGTCGACTTCCATCGTGATCGCCTGGTCGATGCCAAGCACAAATACGATTTCTGGCTGCGTTCGGTCGCAAGCCATCCCGACCGCAAATACGAGAACCGCGAGAACTGGGTGTTCTGGCAGTATACGGCGACCGGCCGGGTCGACGGCATCGAAGGCAATGTCGACCGCAACGTCTTCTTCGGAACGCGCTCGCAGTGGCGCAAGTGGCTGAAGGGCGAGCTGGAAGACTGAGACGCGATCCAGATCGAGGCCCTCGGCCTTTTGCGGAAAGTCATGGCGGCGGGCCGGAGGGTCCGCCGCTTTTGTTTTGGGAGCCGAACCGGTCTCTACTTCAGCCGTCCCGGCAGGCTGAGATCGCCGGAGGCGACGTCGAAGACATCCTCCACGCACAACAGCGGCGCATGCACGCTGGTATTGACCCTGAGGGCCGCGGTGACGCCGTCGTAAGCGGTTTCCGGCAGGCCGGTTTCATCGGCAAAGCCGACGCTCACCGAAATTTCCGGCCCGTCGAACAACGGCGTGAAGCCGGGGCTGTCGATATAGAGCGGCAGGCCGGGCCAGGTCGCGGGCAATCTGGGCGTTGCGCCCTCGGGAATGTTGCGAACGCCGAGCGCCCCTTCCGGGCAGCCTTCATCGGCGGTCAGGACGACCCAGTGACTGTGCCAGTCGCCGCCGTCGTTGGCGGGGTCCCCATCGCGGTTTTCATCAAACAGCGGCGTGTCGTCGAAGTCGGGATGGCTGGTTGCCGCCAGCGCCAGAATGCCGCTTTTCGCCTCGAAGCCGACGACGGCCGGATCGAGCGATGTCGGCCAGACATAGCTGTGCACCGGCGCACCGCCAAGCGCGCCCGCCGGCTCGGGCGTGACCGAGCCGGCGGTTCCGGCCGTGGTCATGTGGAAGGTGACGATGCGGCCGCTGCGATGCGCATGTGCTGCCAGAATGTCGAAGGCCGCGACCGGGGTCGCACCTTCGCTCGCCTGGATGGCGTCCTTCCTGTCGGCCGCATGCGGCGTGTCGGCCAGCGACGGGGTGGTGGGAAGCAGGGCCGCGAGTGCCGCGATGAATGCAGGTCTGATCATGGGTCTGTCCTCGGAGAGTGTTTCGACCCCTCCGTAAATAGTGTCGAGTCGATATTATTGCAAATATAATTTCGACTCGATATAAAGGTCATATGACCACCGACCGAATCCGCAGCCTCATCAATCGCCTGTCGCGCCTCGATGCCGGTGCTGACTGGGAGGCCGACCTCAATCCGGCCCAACGCGCGGCCCTCGACTATCTCGTTCGGGCGAACCGTTTCTCGCGCTCGCCCTCCGTCGTGGCGGATTACCTCGGCAGCACAAGGGGAACGGTCTCCCAGACGCTCAAGAGCCTGGCCCGCAAGGGCTATCTCGTTGAAGAACGCTCGAGCGCCGACAAGCGGTCGATTTCCTATCGTGTCACCGAGGCGGGCCTGCGCGAGGCCGCCCGGACCGGTCCACTTGCCGAGGCCTTGGCCGGGATCGGCGAGCCGGATCTTCTGGCGCTCGCCAATGATCTGGAGGGCCTGCTCCGCCGCGCGGTGCGGGCCGGCGGCAACAAGCCTTTCGGAATCTGCCGCAATTGCCTGCACTTCCGGCCCAGGGAGGAGGGCGGCTTCTGTGCGCTGCTGTCCGTGGCGCTGGAACCCGACGAAACCCATCGCATCTGTCACGAACAGGAGCCCGCATGAGCACCGACACCTTCAAAGCCACAGTCTATGGCCTGTTCGCCGGCGCCGTTGCCGACCGCTGGGAGGGGCGTCCGCCGTCCGCGATTGCCAAGACGCCGGTCGCGGGGCCTGTCGAGATCGGCTTCGAGGGGCTTCTGGTGGATGCGCAGGCCGACCGCACAGTGCACGGCGGGGCGGAGAAGGCGCTGCACCACTATGCGGCCGATCACTATGCGGCCTGGATTGCGGAAGGGTATCTGCCCGACGGCGCGGTTCCGGCGGCCTTCGGTGAGAACCTGTCGACCTTGGGCGTCACCGAGGAGCAGGTCTGCATCGGCGACGTGTTTCGCCTCGGGACCGCTCGCGTACAGGTGTCCCAGGGGCGCCAGCCCTGCTGGAAGCTGAATGCCCATCGCGGGCGCGACGACATGGCGGCGGCATTCCAGAAGACGGGGCGCACCGGCTGGTATTACCGGGTGCTCGAGCCCGGTCTTGTCTCGCTCGGGGATCCGTTCGAGTTGCTCGAGCGCCACTGTCCGCAGTGGACGGTGCTTGAGGTTACGCGCGCGCGGCTCAACAGGCGGATCGAGCCGGCTCGGGCGGCGCAATTGTCGGCCCTGCCGGAACTCGCGGACGGCTGGCGCCAGGCATTCGCGAAGATTTCCGCGAATGCGCCGGCCGAGGACACTTCGGCGCGGCTTCTCGGCACCGCCGACTGACGGGCCGGATTACGCGGCCGCCTCCGCCCGCGTTCCGACGATCTCCACCAGTTCCCGCATGATGTCGGTGAGCTGGAAATTTTTCGGCGTGTAGACGGCGGCGACGCCCATGGCTTTCAGCTGGGCCGCGTCCTCGTCCGGAATGATGCCGCCGACGATGAGCGGAATGTCGTCGATGCCTTCGCTGCGCAGCCGCTCCATCACGTCGCGCACCAGCGCCAGATGCGAGCCGGAGAGGATCGACAGACCGATAACGTGGACGTCTTCTTCCAGGGCGGCGTTGACGATCTGGGCCGGCGTCAGGCGAATGCCCTCGTAGACGACCTCCATGCCGCAGTCGCGGGCGCGCACGGCGATCTGTTCCGCACCGTTGGAATGTCCGTCGAGACCGGGTTTGCCGACCAGGAACTTGAGCCGGCGCCCGAGTTTCGCGGACACCGTGTCGACAGCGGAGCGCACGTCGGCGAGATCGTCGGCATCGGCCCGCGCCGCCTTGCCGACGCCGGTGGGCGCGCGGTATTCGCCGAAGACCTCGCGCAGCGCCGCCCCCCATTCGCCGGTGGTGACGCCGGCCTTGGCCGCGGCAATCGACGGTTCCATGATGTTGCCGCCCTCGCTTGCGGCCTGTTTCAGGGCGGCGATGGCCTGTGCGACGGCGGCATCGTCGCGCGCCTCGCGCCACGCCGTCAGCGCCTCGATGGCTTCGGCTTCCACATGTTCCGGGACGGTGAGAATGCCGCCGTCCTCGCCGCTCGCCAGCGGCGAGGGCTCGCTTTCGGTGAACTTGTTGACGCCGACGACGACCTGATCGCCGGATTCAATCGCCGCCAGCCGCTCGGCGTTGGAGGCGACCAGCGCCTGTTTCATGTAGCTCGATTCCACCGCCGCGATGGCGCCGCCCATCTCGTCGATCCGGGCAAGCTCCGCGCGGGCCTCCTGTTTGAGCGCCTCGACCTTTTCGGTGATCACCTCCGAGCCGTCGAAGATGTCGGCATATTCCAGGAGGTCGGTTTCATAGGCGAGGATCTGCTGGATCCTTAGCGACCACTGCTGGTCGAAGGGGCGCGGCAGGCCGAGCGCCTCGTTCCAGGCGGGAAGCTGCACGGCGCGGGCGCGGGCATTCTTCGACAGCACCACCGCCAGTGCCTCGATCAGGATGCGGTAGACGTTGTTTTCCGGCTGCTGTTCGGTCAGGCCGAGCGAGTTGACCTGCACGCCGTAGCGGAAGCGGCGGTAGCGCTCGTCCTCTACGCCGTAGCGGCTGCGGCAGATCTCGTCCCACAGCTCGGCGAAGGCGCGCATCTTGCAGATCTCGGTGATGAAGCGCATGCCGGCATTGACGAAGAAGGAAATCCGGCCCACCGCTTTCGGGAACTCGGCGGCGGGGATTGCGCCGCTTCCCTTCACCTCGTCCAGGATGGCAACGGCGGTGGCGAGTGCGAAGGAGAGCTCCTGCACCGGCGTCGCCCCGGCCTCCTGCAGGTGGTAGGAGCAGACGTTCATCGGGTTCCACTTCGGCATCGCCTCATAGGTCCAGGCAATGACGTCGCGGGTCAGCCGCAGCGAGGGCGCGGGCGGAAACACATAGGTTCCGCGCGACAGATACTCCTTGACGATGTCGTTCTGCGTCGTGCCGGTCAACAGCGCGCGGTCGGCGCCCTGTTCGTCGGCGGCGGCGACATAAAGCGCCAGCAGCCAGGGCGCCGTCGCGTTGATCGTCATGGAGGTGTTCATCTTCTCCAGCGGGATCTCGTCGAAGAGCGCCCGCATGTCGCCGAGATGGGCGACCGGCACGCCGACCTTGCCGACCTCGCCACGCGACAGCGCGTGGTCCGGGTCGTAGCCGGTCTGCGTGGGAAGATCGAAGGCGACCGACAGTCCGGTCTGCCCCTTGGCGAGATTGCTGCGATAGAGACGGTTGGACTCCCGCGCCGTGGAATGCCCGGCGTAGGTGCGAAAGATCCATGGCCGGTCCCGGACGGGCGCACCGCTCGTCGTCGGTTGGCTCTTCGTCGGCTCGCTCATCGACCTCTCCTTGCAATCGCGCCGGTGGCCGTTCGCATCGGCCCGGCATCTTCCTGTTTTTTCTCCGATACGTCCGTCGCAATGCGTCCGTATGGCCTCCCTTGCGCGCGCAGGCCCGCGCTCACGCACGCAGAAATTCTATGTGCAATGCAAAAACAGTCTTGGGCAAACGGGTAAATTAAGCAATAGTCCAATAGCGTGACGCCTGTTTTTCGCACGATAGTTTCGTGATGGCGCGCGCGGGACGGGTTTTGAATGACGCGCCGCAGCAAATGACGCCTTTCGCGCGGATCCTCCGGGGCGCGGGACGGGACGTTGGAACATGCAGTGGCGCGGCGGTGGCCGTGCTTCGGCGAAAATGCATAATACGGGAGGACACGACAACCATGAGCACCGTTGCGCAAGCAAACGACAACCTCGAGGCTGAGGAGAGCCGGCCGGTGAAAGACCTTTACGAGATTGGCGAGATCCCGCCGCTCGGGCATGTTCCCAAGAATATGTACGCCTGGACGATCCGCGCCGAGCGGCACGGTCCCCCGGAAGAGGCGATGAAGCTCGAGGTCGTGCCGACCTGGGAACTGGACAGCAACGAGGTTCTCGTTCTCGTGATGGCGGCCGGCGTGAACTACAACGGCATCTGGGCCGCTCTCGGCGAGCCGATCTCGGTGTTCAAGGTGCATGACGAACCCTTCCACATCGCGGGCTCCGACGCTTCCGGCATTGTCTGGGCGGTCGGATCGAAGGTGAAGCGCTGGAAGGTCGGCGACGAGGTCGTCATCCATTGCAATCAGGACGACGGCGACGACGAGGAGTGCAACGGCGGCGATCCGATGTTCTCGCCGACGCAGCGGATCTGGGGCTATGAGACCCCGGACGGATCGTTCTCGCAGTTCTGCCGGGTGCAGTCGCAGCAGCTGATGCCGCGGCCGAAGCATCTGACCTGGGAGGAAAGCGCCTGCTACACGCTGACGCTCGCCACCGCCTACCGCATGCTGTTCGGCCATGCGCCGCACCAGCTGCGTCCGGGTCAGAACGTTCTCGTGTGGGGCGCGTCGGGCGGTCTCGGCGTCTTCGGCATCCAGCTGGCGGCCGCCGCCGGCGCCAATGCGATCGGCATCATCTCGGATGAGGACAAGCGCGACTACGTGCTGTCGCTCGGCGCCAAGGGCGTGATCAACCGCAAGGACTTCGACTGCTGGGGCCAGATGCCGACGGTCAACTCGCCCGAGTACAACACCTGGCTCAAGGAAGCGCGGCGCTTCGGCAAGGCGATCTGGGAGATCACCGGCAAGGGCAACGATGTCGACATGGTGTTCGAGCACCCGGGCGAATCGACGTTTCCGGTCTCCTGCCTGGTGGTCAAGCGCGGTGGCATGGTGGTGTTCTGCGCCGGCACGACCGGTTTCAACCTGACCTTCGACGCGCGTTATGTCTGGATGCGGCAAAAGCGCGTGCAGGGATCGCATTTCGCGCATCTCAAGCAGGCGTCGGAAGCCAACAAGGCGGTGATGGATCGCCGCATCGATCCGTGCATGAGCGAGGTCTTCCCCTGGGAGGAGATCCCCAACGCCCACACCAAGATGTGGAAGAACCAGCATGCGCCCGGCAATATGGCGGTTCTGGTCAACGCGCCGACGACGGGTCTGCGCACTCTCGACGACGTTCTGGCCGCCAGCGCCGAATAGGCCGGCGGAGACGGCATTCGCCGGCGGCGCCAGCTTGCGCGCGTCGTCGGCGAATTCTCTCGCCTTGACCGTGCCGGCACGCTATGACGGCGTCATGATCGCGTTCTCCCGGCTCCTCGTTCTCCTCGCCTGTTCCCTCGTTCTTGCCGGCTGCCTGCCGGAGCGCGGGAGCGTGCCGCCCTATTACAAGGATCTGGCCCGGGTCGATGCCGTCGTCGACGCCGCATCGGCGCAGCAGATGATCTCCAGCTACCGCCAGAACAACGGGCTTGGCGGGCTCACAATCGATCCCGTGTTGATGCGCGCGGCGCGCCAGCAGGCGGAGGCCATGGCGCAGGCCAACAACGTGCGGGCCTCCCTCGATCCGCAAAACAGGCTCGCGGCGCGCCTTTCGGCCGCCGGAGAGACCCAGACCTATGCGGTGGAAAACGCGAGCGCCGGTTACCGGACGCTGGCGGAGGCCTTTTCGGGCTGGCGCGATTCGCCGAAGCACAATGCGGTCATGCTGGACGGTCGCGCGACGCGCATGGGCATCGCCACGGCGTATTCCCCCGGCTCCAAGTACCGGGTGTTCTGGTCTCTGGTGCTGGCCGCGCCGCCGCAGTGATGCGCGCGAGGGCGGCGGATTGTTGCGCTGCAGCGCAATGAGGACTAGTGTCCCGCTTCCCTGACCGACGAAGGTCGCTTCGATGCTGCAACCCGCATCCTCCTATGACGATCTGCTGCGGCAATTCCGCTGGCGGATCCCGGACCGCTACAACATCGCGGTGGAAACCTGCGATGCCTGGGCGGTGCGCACAGCCGACCGGTTGGCGCTCATCCATCTCGACGAGGACGGCGCCGAAACGCGCTGGAGCTACGGCCGGCTCGCGGCCCTGTCCAATCGGCTGGCGAATGCACTCGCGGCGAAAGGCGTCTCGCGCGGCGACCGGGTTGCGCTGCTGCTGCCGCAGTCGCCGCAGACGCTGGTCTCCCATCTCGCGCTCTACAAGCTTGGCGCCATTGTCGTGCCGCTTGCCAATCTCTTCGGTGTCGATGCGCTTCAGTACCGGCTGGCGAACTCCGGCGCATCTGCGGCAATCACCGATGCGTCCGGCATCGCAAAGCTCTCCGAGATCCGCGAGGCCCTTCCGGATCTGAGGCTTGTGGTCTCCACGCAGGACACCCCCGGCGACGTGCTGTCCTTCGAGGCTCTGCTGGCCGAGGGCCGCGACGTCTTCGTGCCTGTGGCAACCGGGCCTGACGATCCGGCGATGATGATCTACACCTCCGGCACTACCGGCCCGCCCAAGGGCGCGTTGCATGGCCACCGGGTGCTGGCCGGGCATTTGCCGGGCATCCAGATGGCGCATGAGTTTCTGCCGCAGCCGGGCGACCTGTTCTGGACGCCGGCGGACTGGGCCTGGGCGGGCGGCCTGCTGAACGCTCTGCTGCCCGCGCTCGCGCTGGGCGTTCCGGTGGTGTCGCATCGTTTCGAGAAATTCGATCCCGAACGGGCGTTCCAGCTTCTGGCCGACCAGCGCGTGCGCAACGCCTTCATTCCGCCGACGGCGCTGAAGATGCTGCGTACCGTTTCCCGCCCGCGTGCGCGCTACGAGCTGGCGCTGCGCAGCATCGGATCGGCCGGCGAGGCGCTCGGGCGCGAGACCTACGACTGGGCCCGCCAGGATCTCGGTCTCACCGTCAACGAGTTCTACGGACAGACCGAATGCAACGCCGTGCTCGCCTCCTGCGGTGCGCTCGGCGTGTCGCGCGCCGGCGCCATCGGCAAGCCGGTTCCGGGGCATGACGTTGCGATTGTCGACGAGGAGGGCCGTGTTTGCCCGACGGGCGAACAGGGCCAGATCGCGATCCGCAGGCCTGATCCGGTGATGTTCCTGCGCTACTGGGGCGAGGACGCCGCGACGGAGGCCAAATTCGTCGGCGACTGGATGCTGACGGGCGACCGTGGCGAGCGCGACGCGGACGGCTATGTGCATTTCGTCGGTCGCACGGACGATATCATCACCTCCTCGGGGTACCGGATCGGTCCGGGCGAGATCGAGGACTGCCTGCTGTCGCATCCGGCGGTGGCGCTTGCGGCGGCCGTGGGCAAGCCCGACCCGGTGCGCACGGAAATCGTCAAGGCCTTCGTGGTGTTGAGCCCCAACGTGAAACCGAGCGTTGAGCTGGAAGAGACTATCCGCGCTCATGTCCGCACGCGGCTGTCCGCGCATGAATATCCGCGGGAAATCGCCTTTGTCGACGCCTTGCCGATGACGACGACGGGCAAGGTCGTGCGTCGGCTGTTGCGTGCCGATGCCGGAGCGGCCGTCGTGCTTGAAGAATAGAGCGCGGCGGCCGTCGCGTTGAAGGCGACCGCTTTGGAAATGTCCGGTGCTTCAGGCCGGCTCTTCCCGGTTGGGGCGCGCCCGGCGCAGGGCGGATTTCGCGAGCGTGCGAAGTCCGCGTGTCATCGCGTGATCGGCCTCGGCCAGTGACAGCCGCGCGCCGGCAAAAGCCCCGCGCGCCAGCAGGACGGTGGTATAGGGCACCTGGCCGCGCCAGAGCGGCGTGATCATCGGATGATCGGGGACGGCCAGGGAATCGGCCTCCGCAAGCTCGGGTTCCTCCAGATCCTGGCGCATGGCGTAGCGCGTGACCTGGGCGCCCGGCGAGAAGCGGGACAGTTTTTCATCATAGGCGACCTTCCAGGACCAGGCGCGGTGGCCGTCGCGCAGCATGATCATCATGGCGACCGGGATGTCGTCGACGGTGAGCCGGTCGATCCTGACGCGTCCGGTCTCCGCCATGTCCCGGATAAAGGCGCGGGCGAAGGCCTGACGCCCCGGATCGCAGGCAAGCGCGGTGCCGCGCCGGCCCTTCCAGCCGCCAGCCTCCAGCTTCAGGAAGTCCTCGAAGGCCGCACAGACGTCGCTTGCCGCGTTCAGACTGTCGAATGCCGTTGTGCCGGTTTCGGAAAGCCGGCGCAGCTGCCGGCCGATTTCCTTTCGCCGACGGGTGCCCAAAAGCCCGTATTGCTCGTGTCCCGTCTGCCCGGTCGCATGGCCGGCGCGCAGGCTGATCGCCTTGCGGGCCACCCGCCAGGAACCGGTCGCGCCGATATCGAGCAGCATGTCGTAGACCGGTCCGTCGGTGCGCTGATAGGGCAGGGCGACAAGACCGGTGCCGGCGTGTGCAACCGCTGTGTCGAGCAGGAGCGCGAGCGTGTTTGCATCGGCGCCCGGGGCGATCAGCGGGGTTCCGAGCGGGCCGTAGTCCCCGGCGTGCACGGTTGCGCCCGGCACCAGCAGGCCAAGGCGCCGGCGTGCCACGGGCGCGAGGGCGACGAAGGCGCCGTCCCGATCGTTCCTGACGGCGCAGATCGCGACCTTGTGGCGTTCCATGTGCTGCAGATAGGGCAACAGGAAATCGGGGCGGAAGAACGGGTTCGGCTCGACCGCCGCATCCGCCAGCGCCTGCCAGTTCGCCCGGTGCTCGCCGGCCTGTTCCGCGCTGAAGGTGACTGCCGTCATGCCGCTCACACATGGTCTCCCGCGGTCGGGAGCTTGTCGCTGTTTGCCTGCGCCCTTCGCGCGATGCGGCTCCCGTGATGCCGGGACCGACAATGCAGGGGGCAACTGTTCTCTCGCAAGCGCCATTGCAGGGTCTCTTTCCAGCGCGCGGGCACGGGCTCCGGGTCCTGCGGATCCGCTCGCGCGATATCATCCCTGTGAAACTTGCCACAACCTGCGTTTGAGCGGGGGATTTCCTTAAGCGGTGGTTAATTTCGCTGCGCGGGTTTTACGCTTCGGACGCGGCCGGGCCTCATGTCTTGGCCAGGACGAAGGGGTTGAGGCCCAGTCGGGTGCGGGCCTGGTGGCACAGGGCGGTGGCCTCGAACATCATTGCGATGGCGGTTGCGATCGCGGCGCCCAGAATGCCGAAGATCGGGATCAGCGTGACGTTCAAGGCGATGTTCAGCGCGAATGTCAGGGCATAGACGAGGGCGCAGCGGTTTTGCTGGTCGGCCATCGTGAGAAGCGCGTCGACGGGACCGACGGAGGCCCTGGCAAGCACGCCGAACAGCAGGATCAGCATCACCGGATAGCCGCTTTCGAATCCGGGGCCGAACAGGGAAAGCAGGAATGGGCCGACCAGCACGAGGACCAGCGACAGCGCCAGGGTGGGCCAGAAGGTCCAGCGCGCGGTGTCGCCGACGAGGGCCGCCAGTTCGGCATGGGCGCCGCTGTGGAACAGCCGCGAATAGCGGTGCGCGGTGGCGGAGCGCACGGCGAAATAGACGAAATGGGCCAGCGCCGGGGTCTTGGAGGCGGCGAAATAGATCGCGACCTCGTCGGGCGGGCGCCAGAAGCTGACGAGGATGACGTCGGCACTGGTGATGAGCTGGAAGAAGCCCTCGACCAGCAGGATCGGCAGCGAGATCTTGAGCCAGACCGAGAAGGTCCAGTTTTCGCGCGTCGGAAGGCGTGGCGGTTCGGATTTGAGCGAGCGCGAAAGCACCAGCATCTGCGCGAGCGTGACCGACCAGGTCGCGACAATGGCGATGGTGCAGGCGGTTGCCGCCGTTGCCGGCGCGCCGAGACGTATAGCGAGCACGAGCCCGCCGAGAAGCACGATCGGGCGCCAGATGAAGGGCGGAAGCATCGCCAGCAACGGCCAGTCGTAGGCGCGGGCGATGCCGTCCTGGATGCTGCCGATCGTGTAGAGGGGCAGGCAAACGGCGGCCAGGAACAGCGGCAGGACGTAGTAGGAGGTGATCCAGTCCTGAAACAGCCACACCGCAAGAATGCCGATGAGCGCGATTGCCGTGGCCGAAAGCCCGCCGGCCAGCCGGCTGCCGAACAGCAGGGCGTTCAGCCGGTCCGGTCGCGCGAGGGAGCGGTATTCCGGAATGAGCCTCAGCACGGAGGACGAGAAGCCGAGCGGCGCGAAGATGCCGAGCACGACGACGAGCGTCCACACCACGACATAGATGCCGTATTCGTGGCTTCCCATCATGCGGGCGAGAATCACCTGGGAGACATAGGCAAGGGCTGCGCCGAGAACGCGCACGAGAAACACGACCATCGCCATGCGCTGTGCCTGGGAGGTGTCCGGTTCGCCGTTGAAAAACGCATCGAGTCGCACCAGCGCCGGTTCAATGCGCAGGAAGGCGGAAGTCGGCAAAATGCGTTCGGCCCATTTGGATGGGGAAAGGCGCAACGAAACAGGCTCCTTCGCGGTCAATTGGCGCGAGCATAGGACCTTGAGGCTTAATTTTCCTTACACGCGACAACTTGTGGCGGCATTGCCCGGCGATCACGCGAATGTGATTGTCGAGAGGTCATGGCGTCTTCGGTCGCATGCCGATGACGAGGCGCTTGACTCTGACCGCGTGTTTCGGAATCTATGAGAACATAACAGGAACAAAAGTGGTTGCCGTGCCCCGACCCGATCCGGACCGAACGCTCCTTGTCGAGCTGCGCAGCCGCGTTGCGGCTCTCGAGGGACGCCTCTCCAGCGAGGCGCAGCTCCAGCCGGACCCTGCCTCCGCCGCAAACGGGCAGGGTCCGGCCCGCCTTCTCACCGGCGTTGCCGGTTTCGACGGGCTGTTCGCCGCCGCCGGCATGCCTTGCGGCACGCTGCATGAGGCGACAAGCGCGGAAAGCCGGTCCGGCGGCGCGCTGACCGGGTTTGCCGCCGCGCTGCTGTCCTGTCTCGCGGCCCGGCGCGCCGGGGCGGTGCTCTGGGTCACGGAACCCGATGGCGGACGGGAAGCCGGCGCTCCCAATGCGGAAGGGCTGGCGCGCTTCGGGCTCGATCCGGCCCGGGTGGTTCTGGTGCGCGCGCGCTGTGTCGCGGAGATGCTGTGGGCGGTGGAGGAAGGGGTTCAGGCGAAGGGGGTTTGCGCGGTCGTCGCGGAGATGCGGGGCGCGCCCCGGGCGCTCGACCTCACCGCATCGCGGCGGCTTTTGCTGCGCGCGGAAGCGGGCGGCGCGACCGCCTTTTTGCTGCGGCATGCCGGCGGCGCGGCGCCGACGGCCGCGGTCACGCGGTTTCGCATCGCCGCGCGACTGAGTGGAGGACGGGAGGACCGTCGACTTGCCCCCCTTGGCCGGCCCGGCTGGCGGGTGGAGCTGCAACGCAATCGGGACGGGCGTCCCGGCACCGTGGAGCTGGAGTGGGATCATGCGATGCGAAGTTTCGCCGCGCCAGCGGATCGTGAGCCTGTGGTTCCCCGAACTGGCGACGGACCGGCTGGAGCGCCTGGAACGGGGCGCGTCGTGGCGTTCGCGCGGCGCTGAGACCCTCCCGCGCGCGGTGATCGCCACCCGCAAGGGAACGGAGCGCATCGTGGCGCTGAACGCGGCGGCCCGCGCGCTCGGAATCCTGGTGGGCGAACCGCTGGCCGATGCCCGCGCCCGGCATCCTGGGCTGGCGAGCGATGCGCAGGCGCCCGCCGAGGAGGCGGCCTTGCTGGCCGCGCTTGCCGACTGGTGCGACCGCTATACGCCGCTGGTTGCGCTGGACGGCGACGACGGCCTGCTGCTCGACATCACCGGCTGTGCCCATCTCTTCGCCCGCGACGGCGCCGGCGCGATCCAGGACGACGGGCTTCCGGCTGGCGAGCGCGTGCTGATGGACGATTGCCTGCGCCGGCTGGGCGACCAGGGTTTTGCGGCGCGCGCGGCCGTTGCCGATACGCCAGCGGCGGCCTGGGCACTGGCGCGGCATGCGCCCGAGCCGGACGGCCTGGCCGGCGCGGCGGTGGGCGCAGGCATTGCACCCGGCGCCTGGCGTGATGCGCTTGTCGCCCTGCCGGTCGCCGCCCTGCGGCTGGAGGAGGCCACGGTCGATGCGCTTGCCCGGGTCGGGCTGACGCGGATCGCCGATGTGGTCGACCGGCCGCGCGGGCCGCTCGCCTCCCGGTTCGGGCGGGAGCTGGTGCGTCGCATCGACCGGCTGCGGGGCGACGAGGCGGAGCCGATCTCGCCGCGCCTGGCCGTACCGCTCTTGGCCGCGGACCGGCGGTTCTTCGAGCCGATCTCCCGCGAGGAGGACGTGCGCGGCGTGATCCTGGCGTTGGCCGAGCGGTTGTCGCGCGATCTGGAGCGGCGAGGCGAGGGCGGGCGGGCCTTCGAACTGGCGCTGTTCCGGGTCGACGGCGTGGTCAATCGCGTGACGGTGGGGACCAGCCGCGCCTTGCGCGAGCCGGCAAGGGTGCTCGGCCTGTTCGCGGAAAGGCTCGCCGCCCTTGGCGACGACTTCGACGCGGGCTTCGGCTTCGATCTGGTGCGCCTGTGCGTGCTGGAAGCGCAGCGTTTCGAGGCGTTTCAGTCCGATTTCACGCAAGCGGGCGAGCAGACGGAAGCGCTTGATGCGTTGATCGACCGTCTCGGCGCACGCCTCGGCATCGCCCGCGTCGCGCGGTTCCTGCCGTGCGACAGCCATCTGCCGGAGGCGCGCCAGAAACTGGTGCCGGCAGCACTCGTCGACACGACCGCGCTTGTCTGGTGCTCCGAGACGCCGGTTGCGCCCGACACGCCGCAGCTGCGTCCCTTGCGGCTGATCGATCCACCCGAACCGGTCGAGGCGGTGGCGATGGTGCCCGAGGGGCCGCCGCTTCGCTTCCGCTGGCGGCGGGCGCTTTATGAGGTGCGCGCCTGCGAGGGGCCGGAACGGCTGGTGCCGCCCTGGTGGCAGAGCCCGCAACCGCCGCAGGCGCGCGACTATTACCGGGTGGAGGATGGCGAGGGACGACGTTTCTGGCTCTATCGGGAAGGCTTTTATGAGGCGGATGCGGGTGTTGAACTGCGCGCGCCGCGCTGGTTCCTGCAGGGGCTATATGCATGAGCGGATCTGCTCCGGCATATGCCGAACTCTGCGCGGCGACGAATTTCTCCTTCCTGCGCGGCGCGTCGCATCCGGAGGAACTGGTGCGCCGTGCCGGCGAACTGGGGCTGGCGGCTCTGGGGATCTGCGACCGCAACTCGCTCGCCGGCGTGGTGCGCGCCCATATGGCGGCGAAGGAGGTCGGCCTGCGGCTCGCGGTCGGCTGCCGGTTGGCGTTTTGCGACGGCACGCCGGATATCCTCGCCTGGCCGCGCGACCGGCAGGCCTATGGCCGGCTGACGCGGCTTTTGACCATCGGCAACCGGCGCGCGCCGAAGGGAGAATGCCACCTCACCGTGGAGGATCTCGTCGCCTGGGGCGAAGGGCTGGTGCTTGCCCCGATCCCGGCCCCTGAGGAAGAGGCCAGCCTGGAAGCGCTGCTTGTCCGTTTGCGCGAGGTCTTTGCGGACCGTCCCCGCCTGGCGGTGGCGCTGGGCTATGGCGCGGATGACCATCGCCGGCTGGAGCGGCTCGCCGAGATCGCGCGCAAGGCCGGCGTTTCGCTGCTTGCCACCAATGACGTGCTCTATCACGTCGCCGAACGCCGGCCCTTGCAGGACGTTCTGACCTGCATCCGCCTGCATGAGACGCTGGAGAGTGCGGGGCGCCGGCTGCAGGCGAATGCGGAGCGCCACCTGAAAGGCGCGGAAGCGATGGCGCATGTCTTTCGCGTGGCCCCCGAGGCGCTGGCCGAGACCGTCGCCGTACTGGAGAGCCTGACGTTTTCGCTCGACGATCTCGCCTATGAGTATCCGGAGGAGGCGACCGGCCTGAGCGCCACGCCGCAGCAGGAGCTGGAGCGGCTGACCTGGCTGGGGGCGCAGCGCCGCTATCCGCAGGGTGTTCCGCCCAGGGTCGAGACGACGATCCGGCGCGAGCTCGCGCTGATCGAGGAGCTCGCCTATGCGCCCTATTTCCTTACCGTACAGGACATCGTCCGCTTCGCGCGTGTGCGCGGAATCCTGGCGCAGGGGCGCGGCTCGGCGGCCAATTCGGCCGTATGTTTCTGCCTCGGCATCACCGAGGTGGATCCGGCGCGCGGGGATTTGCTGTTCGAGCGGTTCATCTCGCCCGAGCGGCGCGAACCGCCGGATATCGACGTCGACTTCGAGCACGAGCGGCGCGAGGAGGTGATCCAGTATATCTACGAGAAATACGGTCGCGAGCGCGCGGGGCTGGCCGCCACCGTGATCACCTATCGCACCCGCTCGGCCGTGCGTGAGGTGGGCAAGGTCTTCGGGCTGTCGCAGGACACGCTCAACCGTCTTGCCGGCACCATCTGGGGCTGGTCGTCCAAGGGGATCGACCAGCGCATGCTGCGCGAGGCGGGGCTCGATCCCGCCGACCCGCGTCTCGCGCTGGTGGCGCGGCTGTCGCGCGAGATCATCGGCTTTCCGCGTCATCTCCCCCAGCATGTCGGCGGTTTCGTCATCACCCGCGGGCGGCTCGATTCGGTGGTGCCGATCCAGAATGCCGCCATGGAGGGGCGCACCGTCATCGAGTGGGACAAGGACGATCTGGAATCGCTCGGCATGCTGAAGATCGACATCCTGGCGCTCGGCATGCTGACGGCGATCCGCAAGAGCCTCGACCTGCTGCGCGAGGACTACGGCCGGTCGGAAACGCTGGCCTCCATTCCCCCCGAGGAGCCGGAGGTCTACGACATGCTCTGCCGGGCGGATTCGCTCGGCGTGTTCCAGGTGGAAAGCCGGGCGCAGATGACCATGCTGCCGCGCCTGAAGCCGCGCAATTTCTACGATCTGGTGATCGAGGTGGCGATCGTGCGCCCCGGGCCGATCCAGGGCGACATGGTGCATCCCTATCTGCGCCGCCGGCAGGGGCTGGAGAAGGTCGTCTATCCGAAAAAGGAACTGGAGGAGGTGCTCGGCAAGACGCTCGGCGTGCCGCTGTTCCAGGAACAGGCGATGCGGATCGCCATCGTCGCCGCCGGGTTCTCGCCGGGCGAGGCCGACCGGCTGCGGCGGGCGATGGCGACCTTTCGCCGGGTCGGCACCATCGGCACCTTCCAGCGCAAGATGATCGACGGCATGGTGGCGCGCGGCTATGAGGCGGAGTTCGCCGAACGCTGTTTCCGCCAGATCGAGGGGTTTGGCGAATACGGCTTTCCCGAAAGCCATGCGGCGAGTTTCGCGCTCCTGGTCTATGCCTCCGCCTGGCTCAAGGCGCGCTATCCGGATGTGTTCCTGGCCGGCATGCTGAATGCCCAGCCGCTCGGCTTCTACGCGCCGGCGCAGCTGGTGCGCGACGCGCGCGAACACGGCGTGGAGGTGCGCGATGTCGACATCAACCTCTCCGACTGGGACGCGACGCTGGAGGCGGGAGCGCCGGCGGCCGGTCGGCTGCATCCGCGCCATGCCGAGATGCGCGGCACGATCCTGAGCCGGCGGGCGGTGCGGCTCGGGCTGCGCAGTGCCAAGGGCTTGCGGGAAGAGGACATGAAGACGCTGATCGCGCGGCGGGGGGAGGGCTATGATTCCGTGCGTGATCTCTGGCTGCGCTCCGGCCTGTCGAAACGCGCCATCGCCCGGCTTGCGGAGGCCGACGCCTTTCGCTCCATCGGCCTCGACCGGCGGGCGGCGCTGTGGGCGGCGCAGGGGCTGGACGCGGGCGGCGAGCCGACGCGGCTGCCGCTGTTCGACACGGCGGCCCTTGGCGAGTTGCGCCGCGAACCGGATGCGGATCTCCCGCCGATGCCGCCGGGGGCCCATGTCGTGGCGGACTATCGCGCGCTATCGCTGTCCCTCAAGGCGCATCCGGTCGTGTTCCTGCGCAAGCGCCTCGACCGGCTGTCGATCGTGCCCTGCGATGCGTTGTCACGCACGCGCAACGGGGTGCGCCGCGAGGTGGCCGGTCTCGTTCTGGTGCGGCAGCGGCCCGGCACGGCAAGCGGCGTTATCTTCATGACGCTGGAAGACGAGACGGGCGTTGCCAACATCGTGGTCTGGCCCAAGGTGTTCGAGCGCTATCGCGCCATCGTGCTCGGCGCGCGGCTTTTGCGGGTGCGCGGCAAGGTGCAGTCGGACCAGGGCGTGGTGCATCTGATCGCCGACACGCTGGAGGATGCGACGCCGATGCTGGCCGATCTCTCTGACGACAGTATCGCCGATGCCGGCCTTGCCCGCGCCGACGAGGTCAGGCGGCCGGTGCCGGACCAGCGGCACAAGCTGCGGCCGGGAAGCGGGCTTGCCGAGCTGGTGCGCGAGGTGCCGGAACTGGCCCGGACCCGCGACGTGCACACGCGCTCGCGTCAGGACCGGGCCGGAGACAAGGTCAGGGCCGCGATGCCCAGGGGGCGGAACTTTCACTGAACCGCGGACGGAGGGATCGGGGGCTGCGCCTCAGAAATGCTCCGGGCGCACCACCTGCACGTCGCAGATGGAGACGATGCCGGTGCGGCGCGAGACCATCGAGAACACGGCTTCCAGCACCTCGTCGACGCGCTCGGCATCGAGCAGGCAGACGATGACGATCATGCGGCCCGCGCCGCCGACGAGTCCCTCCCGGCTCCATTCGCCGCTGCGCCCGCGTCCGGCGAGCGCCGGCAGCACCGTGTAGCCGGTGACCGCGAGGCGGTCGAGCAGGGCCGTCAGGCGTTCCTGGATCGGCGCCTCGACGATGATCTCGAGCCGTTTCTTCGCATAGGTCTGCATCGCGCCGCCCTCCTCAGCCGGTCAGATACTGTCCGATCGCCGCGTAAAGCGGAATGCCGACGGTCAGGTTAAACGGAAAGGTCACGCCGAGCGACAGGGTCAAATAGATCGCCGGGCGTGCCTCCGGCAGGGCGACACGCATCGCCGCCGGTACCGCGATGTAGGAGGCGGAGGCCGCCAGCGTCAACAGCAGTGCCGCGCCGCCCGCCGACAGGCCGATGGCCCAGGCGGCGGGAGCGGCGATCACCGCACCGATCAGCGGCATGGTCAGCCCGAAGACGATTACCGCCGGCGTCAGGCTGCGGTATCCGGCCCGCAATCCGCGACCGGCGATCACGCCCATGTCGAGCAGGAACAGGCAGAGGATGCCCTTGAACGGATCGACGATGAAGGGGGCGATGTCGGCAAGCCCCTTCTCGCCGGTGATCAGGCCGATGGCGAAGGCGCCGACCAGAACAACGATCGAGCCGTTGAGGGCGATTTCGCGAAACAGCGAACCGTTGTTTTCCTCCTCGGCGGCGGCCTCACGCTTGCGGCCGCGCGCGGCGAGCCACAGCGCCGTCAGGATCGCCGGCGTTTCCATGACAGCGGCAACCGCCACCAGATAGCCTTCGTAGTCGAGGCCGAGCGATTTCATCGTCTCGGTTGCGGCGACCAGCGTGACGATGGAAATGGAGCCATAGTGGCCCGCGACAGCTGCCCGGTCGGCGCGCGGCAGATCCGAGACGGCCGAGAGGATGAGGAAGGCAACGAGCGGGATCAGCGCGGAGAGCACCGCGCCGGCGGCGAGCGCGGCAATCAGCTTGGCGTCGACACCATGTGCCGCCACGCCGACGCCGCCCTTGAAGCCGATGGCAAGCATGAGATAGAGCGCCAGCGCCTTGGCGACCGCCTCGGGCAGGGCCAGGTCGGAGCGCGCCAGTGCGGCGGCAAGCCCCAGCGCGAAGAACAGCACCATCGGCGACGTCAGATTGGTCAAGGCAATGGCCAGCGTGTCGCCCATGAATGCCCCCGATCGTTTGCGAACGAGCGTGTCCGCATTCCTACGTATCGGCAGGCGGTTTAGTCGAGTGACGCGCCTTGCGCAACATTATTGCGTTCGGGAGGTGACCTTCACGGATTGGCCGGGATTCCCGGCCGATGGGTGCACAACTCGAACCGGCCACTTTCCGGATCCATCACCCGCAACTCGCCGGAGCCGATATCGAACCAGGCGCCATGAAGCGACAGGCGGCCGCGCTCCTCGAGCAGGCGCACGCAGGGGAAGGTCCGCAGATTGGCGAGCGACTGGCGCACGCCGGCGTATTCGAGCGCGAGCTGGGGATCCTCGGCCCGTTCCGCGGGCAGGCAGCGGAACTCGGCTGCCGGTTCCAGCAGGCTCATCCACTTGCCGATGAAATCGCCCGGCGAGAGCGGGCCGGCATCGCCATTGAGAAAGGCTTTCACGCCGCCGCAGCGGCAATGGCCGAGCACCACGATGTGGCGCACCTTGAGCGCCTGAACGGCGAATTCAAGCGCCGCGCTGGTCGAATGGTAGTCGCCGTCGGGGCCGTGCGGCGGCACGAGATTGGCGACATTGCGCACCACGAACAGCTCGCCCGGCCCGGCGCCGAAGATCCCTTCCGGCGTGACCCGGCTGTCGCAGCAGGAGATCACCATCACCTGCGGCTCCTGGCCGTAGACGGCAAGCCGCTCGTAATCGGGGCGATGCGGTGTGTGGGAGCGTTCGCGGTATTTCCGGTAGCCGTCGAGGAGGCTCGGCGGGAACGCCGCCGTGTCGTCGCCTTTCGGACGCAAATCCGAGAACGGCTTGGGGTCGGAAGCGGTGCGTCTCCAGGGCATGGCAGATCCTCGCGCTCGCGCGAAAGGGCCCGCGCGCAGCAAATAACCCTAGGGCATTGCCCCGCGACAGGGCCAGTACGCGAAATTGCGTATGAGGCCGATGCGGCGGGCGCTCCGTCATAGGTCCGACTTGCAAGCGGCGCGCCCGCGCTGTCATATGCCCCGGCCGGCCGAACACGTGCGACATGCAGAAGGGATGAACCGTGAGCAAGACCAATCCGGGCAATTTTTTCGAGGATTTTCGCGTCGGTCAGGTGCTGCGCCATGCAACGCCGCGCACGGTCACCAGCGGCGACGTCGCGCTCTATACCGCCCTCTACGGATCGCGCTTCGCCGTGCAGTCCTCCGACGCTTTCGCGCGCGCGATCCACTATCCCCATGCGCCAGTCGACGATTTGCTCGTGTTTCACATCGTCTTCGGCAAGACGGTTCCGGATATTTCCCTCAATGCGGTGGCGAACCTCGGCTATGCGGGCGGGCGCTTTCTGGCGCCGGTCTATCCGGGCGACACGCTATCAGCGGTGTCCGAAGTCATCGGCGTGAAGGAAAACTCCAACGGCAAGACCGGCGTCGTCTATGTCCGTTCCACCGGCTACAAGCAGGACGGCACGGAAGTGCTCGATTATGTGCGCTGGGTGATGGTGCGCAAGCGCGACGCCGCCTCGCCCGCGCCGGAGCCGGTGGTGCCGGAGCTTCCCGAGGCGATCGCGCCGGAAGGGCTGGGCGATGCCTGTCCGATGATCAACACCGGCGCCTGGGATTTCGATCTCTCCGGCGCGCCCTTCCGCTTCGACGACTATGCGGTCGGCGAGCGCATCGACCATGTCGACGGCATGACGGTGGAGGAGGCGGAGCACCAGATCGCGACGCGGCTGTACCAGAACACCGCCAAGGTGCATTTCAACCAGCATTCGGAAGGTCAGGGCCGCTTCGGCCGGCGACTGATTTATGGCGGGCACGTGATTTCGCTCGCCCGCTCGCTGTCGTTCAACGGGCTGGGCAACGCCTTCCATATCGCCGGCATCAATGCCGGCCGGCACGTGGCGCCGCTGTTTGCGGGCGACACGGTCCATGCCTGGTCGGAGGTGATCGAAAAGGCGACGCTGGAGGGACGCGAGGACGTCGGCGCGCTGCGGCTTCGCATGATCGCGACCAAGGACCGGGCCTGCGCCGATTTCCCGCTGATCGATGCCGAGGGGCGATACGACCCGTCCGTCATTCTCGACTTCGATTGCTGGGTCCTGCTTCCGCGTTAGACCTCGTGACTCAGGATCCGGCGAGCGGATGATGCGCCTCGACAAGCGCCTTCAGGCGGGCGTCGAGCACATGGGTGTAGATCTGCGTCGTCGAAATGTCGGCATGGCCGAGCAGCTGCTGGACCACGCGCAGGTCCGCGCCGTTCTGCAGCAGGTGCGAGGCGAAGGCATGGCGCAGGACGTGCGGCGAGAGCGCCTGCGTGTCCAGCCCGGCACGCACGGCCAGCGCCTTGAGGTCGCGAGCGAAGGCCTGGCGGGTCAGATGGCCGCTTTCGCCGTGGGAGGGGAACAGCCATCTGGATCCGGCGTCCGCTCCGGCAGCCTTTCGCGCCTCCACATGGCGGCGCATGGCGTCGCGGGCGGCATCGCTCAACGGGACGGCGCGCTCCTTGTTGCCCTTGCCGCGCACCGAGATCAGCCGTTCGTCGCGCAGTGCGGCGGTGAGCGGAAGCGACACCAGTTCCGACACGCGCAGGCCGGTGGCGTAGAGCACCTCCAGCAACGCATGCAGGCGCAAGGCGCGCAATCTCGCCGCCTGGCTTGTCTCGCCGACAAGCGCTTCGTCGCGCGCCGTGCCAAGCAGCCGGTCGACGTCCTCGATGCTGAGGACCCGGGGCAGGGACGGGCGGGTCTTGGGGGAGGAGACGCTGCGGGTCGGATCGTCGCCGCGCAGGCCGTCGGCGAACAGGTGCCGGTAGAACTGGCGCAATGCCGACAGGTGGCGGGCCTGGGTGCTCGCCGCGAAGCCGCGGGTGGCGAGGTCGCGGAGATAGCCGGTCACGGCGTCCTTGTCCGCCGCCTGCAGGGTTCCGCCCATGGCGGCGACGAAGTCGCTGAAACCTTCCAGGTCGCGGCGGTAGTTTTCAAGCGTGTTGAGCGCTGCGCCGCGTTCCGCGGAGAGCATCTCGAGAAAGCCCTCGATCAGGATGCCGTCGGAGGCCATCACGGGTCCGCCTTTTTCGTCTTGCCGGTCTCGTGGTCTAGCGCCCGAATCCGTCGACCCTGAGGCGGACCGTGATCTCGCGCGGCGACGGCTCGACGAAGGTGCCGAGCGAATAGACAGCCGCCGCGCCCAGCCCGGCAAGGACCACGAGCGCGACCAGAAGACGGGTCAAAGTGGGCATTCCAACTCCGCGAACTCGTCAAAACGACGGAGAGATCTGTCCTGTTTTGACCAATCCGGTGCTTGCTTGCAAGAAAAACGGCGGGTTTTGCCATTGCCCGCGCCGGGAAAGGGCAAGCCTCTTCGCGGGAAGGCTTGACGACCCGGGGGCGGGAAGGGCAAAGCGAAGGAAACGCGAGGGAGGGTGGGTCTTACATGTCCGCGATGCAAAAGCTTGTCGAAGCGGATCGAGCCCGCCGTCTGGTGGCCGCCCTCGACGGACGGCCCCTGGTGCTGGTCGGCATCATGGGATGCGGCAAGTCCAGCGTCGGACGCCGGCTGGCCCATGCACTGGGGTTGCCCTTCGTGGATGCCGATACCGAAATCGAGGCGGCGGCCAATCTGACGATTGCCGAGATCTTCGCCCAGCATGGCGAGCCGTATTTTCGCGCCGGCGAGCAACGGGTGATCTCGCGGCTTCTCAAGAACGGCGCCCAGGTGTTGGCGACCGGCGGCGGTGCCTTCATGAATGCCGAGACGCGCTCGGAGATCGCCGCCTCGGGCCTGTCGGTCTGGCTCAAGGCCGATCTGCCCGTCGTGATGAGCCGGGTTCGCCGCAAGCCGACGCGACCGCTTCTCAACGATCCCGATCCGGAAGGCGTGATGCGCCGGCTCATGGACGAGCGGTATCCGGTCTATGCACAATCCGATGTAACGGTGTGGTCTCGCGACGTCCCGCATGAGACTGTCGTGCTCGATGTGGTGTCTGCGCTCGAGACCTATCTGGGACTGGAAGCGGCGCCGGAAACGAGCGATCGCCCGTCCGAACAAGGAGCCTGACAGGAATGTCCGATTCGCCAAGAGCGCCATCGCCCGAGCGGTCCGACCCGCCCAGCGAGCGGCAGAACGCCCGTGTCGGCGTCGATCTCGGATCCCGCAGCTACGACATCCTGATCGGCGGCGGATTGATCGCCGATGCCGGCCGGCACATCGGCGCGGTTCTTCCCGGCGCCAGGGTCGCCATCGTCAGCGACGAAAACGTGGCGGAGCTGCATCTGTCGGCCTTGCAGGCCTCGCTGGATGCGGCCGGAATCGGACATTCCGCGATCCTGCTGCCGCCCGGCGAGGCGAGCAAGCGGTTCGACGTCTTCGAAACCGTTTGCGACCGGGTGCTGGAGGCACGCCTTGAGCGCGGCGACGCCATTGTCGCGCTGGGTGGCGGCGTCGTCGGGGACCTTGCCGGCTATGTCGCGGCCAGCGTGCGCCGGGGCATGCCCTTCGTGCAGATCCCGACAAGCCTGCTGGCCCAGGTGGACAGCTCAGTCGGCGGCAAGACCGGCATCAACGTGCGCCAGGGCAAGAACCTGATCGGCGCCTTTCATCAGCCCGCACTCGTCCTCGCCGATACGGATGTGCTCGACACGCTGCCGGCGCGCGAGTTTCGCGCAGGCTACGCGGAAGTCGTCAAATACGGTCTTCTGGGCGATGCGGCCTTTTTCGACTGGCTGGAGGCCAATCACGCCGCGATCTTCGCCGGCGGGCCGGAACGGGCCGAGGCGATCGCCGCGTCCTGCCGGGCCAAGGCCGCGATCGTTGCTGCGGATGAACGCGAGGGCGGCGCGCGGGCGCTCCTCAACCTCGGCCATACCTTCGGCCATGCGCTGGAGGCGGTCGTTGCCTATGACGGCACCCGGCTGGTGCATGGCGAGGGCGTTGCCATCGGCATGCGGCTCGCCTTCGATTTCTCCGTCCGGCTTGGCCTGTGCCCGCCCGAGGACGCGAGGCGCGCGGCGCGCCATCTTGCCGATGTCGGCCTGCCCACCCATATCCGGCAGGTGCCCGGTCAGATGCCGCCGGCCGGGACATTTCTCGATATCATGGCGCAGGACAAGAAGGTGAGCCGCGGCGCGCTGACCTTCATCCTGACGCGTGGCATCGGTCGGGCCTTCGTCGAGCGCGGCGTCGATCCGGCTGTCCTGCGCGCGTTTCTGGAAGCCGAACTCAACACGGACGAGGTTATGCATGGGTGACGCAAGTCTCTGGCTGTCTGTGATCGCAATCGTCGTGCTGCTTGCCCTGTCCGGGTTCTTCTCCGGCTCGGAGACGGCGCTGACGGCGGCATCGCGCGCGCGCATGCTGCAGATGGAGCGCAACGGCGAGAAACGCGCGGCCGTGGTCAGCCGCCTGATCTCCGCGCGCGAGCGGCTGATCGGCGCGCTGCTTCTGGGCAACAATCTCGTCAATATTCTTGCCTCCGCGCTTGCCACCAACGTGCTGCTCGGGTTCTTCGGCGATGCCGGCGTCGTCTATGCCACCCTGGTGATGACCATGCTGGTGCTGATCTTCTCCGAGGTCCTGCCGAAGACATGGGCGATCTCCAACCCGGATCGCTTCGCCGTTGCGGTGTCGCCGATCGTGCGGCCGGTGGTCATCCTGTTCGCGCCGGTGGTGATGGGCGTCGAGGTGATCGTGCGGGCGATCCTCAAGACCTTCGGCGTCGATGTTTCCGAAAACCGCAACGTGCTGTCGGCGCATGAGGAGTTGCGCGGCACCGTCGACCTGCAGCACCTCGAAGGCGGGCTGGTGAAAGCCGAGCGCGACCGTATTGGCGGTCTGCTCGATCTGGCCGACCTGGAAGTCTCCGACGTGATGGTTCATCGCACCAAGATGAATGCGCTGAACGCCGACGACGATCCGCAGACCCTGATCACCGCCGCGCTCGACAGCCCCCACACGCGCCTGCCGCTGTGGCGCGGCGAGACCGACAATTACATCGGCGTGCTGCATGCCAAGGATCTGCTTCGCGCGCTGGCGAAGGCCGGGGGCGATGTGGGCCAGCTCGACGTCGAGCAGCTGGTGTCGCCGCCCTGGTTCGTGCCGGATACGACCAGCCTGCAGGACCAGCTCAACGCCTTCCTGAAGCGCAAGGCGCATTTCGCGCTCGTGATCGACGAATACGGCGAGGTCATGGGACTGGTGACGCTGGAGGATATTCTGGAGGAGATCGTCGGCGAGATCTCCGACGAGCACGATATCGAACTGCCCGGCGTGCGGCCGCAGCCGGACGGCTCGATCATCGTCGACGGCGGCGTGCCGATCCGCGATCTCAACCGGGCGTTCGACTGGCGCCTGCCGGACGACGAGGCGACGACGATCGCGGGTCTGGTCATTCACGAGGCGCGGATGATCCCGGAGGAGCGCCAGGCCTTCACGTTCCACGACTACCGGTTCACCGTGCTGCGTCGGGAGAAGAACCGGATCACCCGCCTGCGCATGACGCCGCTTTCGAAAGTGGCGGCTGGAACGGTGAAGACCGCCGCGGTCGGGCCGGCGCCGCATGCACCGACCGTGCAGCCGGGATAAGGCTGCGCGACACTCTCGGACTGGTGTGGAGAGCGTGGTGCGTCAGGCGGGCGCGGTGGCACGACCGCCGCCGCGCGGGTCCGCCTCGCCGGGGGCGCGCGCCTCGATGGCGAGCGCATGCACGCCCTGTTCAAGCGCATCCTTCAGGCAGCTGTTGACCGCGCGGTGACGCGCGACCCGGTTCATGCCCTCGAATGTGGCGGACACGATCCGGACGCGGAAGTGGGTCTCGCCGCCTTCGCGCCAGCCGCCGTGGCCGCGGTGCTTCTCGGATTCGTCGATAACCTCGAGGATCTCGGGGGCGAAGCTGTCGCTCAAACGCTGTTCGATATGGGATTTGATGGTCATGCGACTCATGTGACAGGATTTTCGCCCGCGTCAAGATCTTGCCGAACGGGTGCGGCTCCCCCTATTTATGCAGATCGCCGCGTCGCCGGCTTCTGCGACATGTCGTTTCGACGGATGCGATACCGTGCTGTCGCGCCGTTGTGCCGCCTGCTGTGACCATGCTGCGGCCGCTCGACTGTGATCTCGACGGAGAATGGACAAGCAACCCGTGACCTCGGATATCTTCGACCGCATTCGCATCAGTCCGAACCGCCCGCGCGCCCGCGCAAGGGCCGAGGAGTTCGTGGCCGATCGCGCCTGCGAGTGGGAGGGATGCGATCAGGCCGGCACCCATCGGGCGCCGAAGGGCCGCAACAACGACGGGCAGTATCATCATTTCTGCCTCGACCACGTGCGGCTCTACAACAAGTCCTACAATTATTTCTCCGGGATGGACGACAACGAGACCCGCGCCTATCAGCGCGACGCGCTGACCGGTCACCGGCCGACCTGGAAGATGGGCGTCAATGCCAAGGCGGCGCCGGAGGGAACCGCCTGGTCGGACATCGACCCGCGGCAGGCGGCGCGTGCACGCGCCGAAGCCAGGATGCGCGGACGCGGCCGCGGCGGGGAAGCGCGTGCGCGCGCGCCGAAGCTGAAGCAGCTCGAGGCGCGCGCCTTCGACACGCTGGGGCTTCCGCACAACGCCCGCGGTCCCGAGGTCAAGACCCGCTACAAGAACCTGGTCAAGCGCCACCATCCCGACGCCAATGGCGGAGACCGCTCGTCGGAGGACCGGTTGCGCGAGATCATCAACGCCTATTCCCTGCTCAAGAAGGCAGGATTCTGCTAGACAGGCATCCCGGCACGTTGGCGGGGGAGCAAATCGGCCCGGGTCGCTCCCTTGCAGGATCGCGCCAGTGCGCTATGACCGGTAGGACTTCGCCTCCGGCCTTTGCCGCAAGCTCCGGGCCGCTCGCGACACTCTGTCCCGTCCGTACCGTCTGGCGGGACATCGGGTCGCGGGGCACGTCGCCCGCCAGGGCGACAAACCGATTTCACTCGGTTGGACTTTGTTCTAGGGTCCAGACCGCCTTTCGTCCGCACCCTCGCGGATCCGCATCGACATGCCCTCACCCGTGATTGCGCGGGCCAGCGGAGGATATATGACTGACATGACGCAGCCCGTCGAAAACCTGCCCGACACGACCGTTTCCGTGCGCGACGTGTTCGGCATCGACAGCGACCTGACGGTTCCCGCCTACAGCAAGCCGAATGAATACACCCCGGATCTCGATCCGGACTATCTGTTCGACCGCCCGACGACGCTGGCGATCCTCGCCGGTTTCGCCCACAACCGTCGCGTGATGGTGACGGGCTACCACGGCACCGGCAAGTCGACCCATATCGAACAGGTCGCCGCCCGCCTCAACTGGCCTTGCGTGCGCGTCAACCTCGACAGCCACATCTCGCGCATCGATCTGGTCGGCAAGGACGCCATCGTCCTGCGCGACGGCCAGCAGATCACCGAGTTTAGGGACGGCATCCTGCCCTGGGCACTGCAGAACAATGTCGCGCTGGTGTTCGACGAATATGACGCCGGACGTCCGGACGTGATGTTCGTCATCCAGCGCGTGCTCGAGGTCTCCGGTCGCCTGACGCTGCTCGACCAGAACCGCGTCATTCGCCCGCACCCCGCCTTCCGCCTGTTCGCCACGGCCAACACCGTCGGCCTCGGCGACACCTCCGGCCTCTATCACGGCACGCAGCAGATCAACCAGGGCCAGATGGACCGCTGGTCGATCGTCACGACGCTGAATTATCTGCCGCACGACAACGAGGTGGAAATTGTGCTCGCCAAGGCGAAGCACTACCAGACCGAGGAGGGGCGCAAGATCGTCTCGCGGATGGTGCGGCTCGCCGACATGACCCGCAACGCCTTCATCAACGGCGATCTTTCCACGGTGATGAGCCCGCGTACGGTGATCACCTGGGCGGAAAACGCGCAGATCTTCGACGATGTCGGCTTCGCCTTCCGCGTCACCTTCCTGAACAAGTGCGACGAGATGGAACAGACGCTCGTCGCCGAGTTCTATCAGCGCTGTTTCGGCGAGGAATTGTCCGAATCCGCCGCCAATGTGGTGATGAGCTAACCCGGGTCGTTTCATGCGCAATCCGCCGTCAGAACAGAAACAGCCGGACACCGGACCGCTGAAGCGCGCGATCGGCGATACCATGCGCGCGATCGCCGCCGATCCGGAGCTTGAGGTGCTGTTTTCCTCCGACCGTCCGTCGCTCTCCGGCCATACGGCGCGGCTGCCCGAGCCGTCGCGCCGGCCGAGCGAGGCGGAAATCGCGATTGCGCGCGGCATCGGCGATGCGATGGCGCTCAAGCTCGCCTGTCACGATCCGGCGCTGCATCGCAAGTTCGGGCCGCAAAGCGAGACCGCGCGTGCGATCTATGACGCGGTCGAGCAGGCCCGCTGCGAGGCGGTGGGCGCCAACCGGATGCCCGGCGTCGCCGACAATCTGGAGGCGATGCTGGAGGACAAGTGCCGCAAGGCCTCCTATGCCGATGTCGGCAGCCGCGACGACGCGCCGCTGGAAGAGGCGATCGCCTATATGGTCCGCGAACGGCTGACGGGACGGGCGGCGCCGAAGAGTGCCGAGCCGATGATCTCGCAGTGGCGGGACTGGGTCGAGGACAAGGCCGGTGCGGCGCTCGACGAGCTCGCCGAGCGGCTCGAGAGCCAGCAGGATTTCGCCAAACACGTCCGCAAGCTGCTGTCCTCGCTGGAGATGGAGGAAGATCTCGGCCAGGAGGGCGATGACGACGACGGCGGCGAGGAAGACGACGCCCAGGGACGCGACGAGCGCGGCGAGACCTCCTCCGACGGGGAGGAAAACGCCGGCGAGGAAGAGGGCGCCCCCCAGGAGATGGAGCTCTCCGGCGAGGAAACCGAAACCGGCGAGACCGAGGGCCTCGACGGCGAACTCGACGACATGATCGAGGAAGACGGCGCGGATCAGGCGGAAGAGCCCGGCGAAAGCCCGCGGCGCGAACAGCCGTTTTCCAACCAGCCGCCGGCCTCCGACTACAAGGTGTTCACCGAGAAGTTCGACGAGACGATCCCGGCCGAGGAACTCTGCGACACGGCGGAGCTCGACCGGCTGCGCGGTCACCTCGACAAGCAACTGGTCAACCTGCAGGGCGCGGTTGCCCGGCTCGCCAACCGGCTGCAGCGCAAGCTGCTCGCCCAGCAGAACCGGTCGTGGAGCTTCGATCTGGAGGAGGGGCTGCTCGACACCGCGCGGCTGATGCGCGTTGTCATCGATCCGATGCAGCCGCTCGCCTTCAAGCAGGAAAGCGACACCAATTTCCGCGACACGGTCGTCACGCTGCTGCTCGACAATTCCGGCTCCATGCGCGGCCGCCCGATCACGGTCGCGGCGACCTGCGCCGATATTCTGGCGCGCACGCTGGAGCGCTGCGGCGTCAAAGTCGAGATCCTCGGGTTCACGACGCGCGCCTGGAAGGGCGGGCAGTCGCGCGAAGCCTGGCTCGCCGCCGGAAAGCCGGCCCAGCCCGGCCGGCTCAATGACCTGCGCCACATCATCTACAAGTCGGCCGATGCCCCCTGGCGCCGCGCGCGCCGCAATCTCGGCCTGATGATGCGCGAAGGCCTGTTGAAGGAAAACATCGACGGCGAGGCGCTCGACTGGGCGCACAAGCGCCTGCTCGGGCGTCCCGAACAGCGCAAGATCCTGATGATGATTTCTGACGGCGCGCCGGTCGACGACTGCACGCTGTCGGTCAATCCGGGCAATTATCTGGAGCGCCACCTGCGCCATGTCATCGCGGAGATCGAGAACCGGTCTCCGGTCGAACTGATCGCCATCGGCATCGGCCACGATGTCACCCGCTACTACAGCCGTGCGGTCACCATCGTCGATGCCGAGGAACTTGCCGGCGCGATGACCGACCAGCTCGCCGATCTCTTCGACGATCAGACGCAAGCGGTGCGCTCGCGTCGCGACCGCCGCCGCCGCAGGGTGCGTTAGGCGATGGCGCCGGCGGGACGCTGCCTGCTGCGGTGCCTTGCTCCGCTGTTCTTTCTGCTCGTCTCCGGCCTTGCGCTGCCTGATGCGGATGCGGCCTCCGCCCGCCCGCAGGCCGGCGTCACGCCGGTCACGGTTCAAAGCAAGCGGATCGAGCGGTTTCGCATCGGTGCCGGCGATGAAACCGCCGGGGACCGTCTGACCTTTCTCGGCGGACTGGAGCTCCTGTCGGGCAATCGCGACATGGGCGGGCTGTCCGGTCTTGTCGTGACGGGCGACGGCGGGGATCTTCTCGCGGTGGCCGACAACGGCCTGTGGTTCCAGGCGCGCATCGTCAGCGATCCGTCGGGGCGTCCGATTGCGGTCGAGGATGCGCGGGTCGCGCCGATGCGCGGGCCGGACGATCGCCCGCTCGCCGATACGGGGCGCGGTGACAGCGAGGGGCTGACCCTGCGCCGGACCGCGGATGGCGCGGAGCTGCTCGTCTCGACGGAACGCACCCCGCATGTCTATGCCTATCCCTTTCCTCCAGACCTTGGTGCCTCCGGGCGCGATATTCCCTTGCCTGCCGGCATCCGCAAGCTGCGGCACAACAAGGGGATGGAAGCAATCGCGGCGGCGAATTCGGGACCGCTCGCCGGCACCCTTGTGGTTGTCGGCGAACGCGGGGCCACCTTTGCCGACGATCTTCCGGGTTTCCTGATTGGCGGTCCGACCCCGGGCGAATTCACCGTCGCGCGTCAGGACGCCTATGACGCGACCGACGCCGCCTTTCTTCCCGATGGCAACCTGCTGCTGCTGGAACGCCGCTTCACGCTGCGCCACGGTCTCGGCATGCGGCTGCGATTGTTTTCCGCCGACGAGCTCCGACCCGGCCGGCGCGCGGTCGGGGAGGTGCTGCTTGAGGCCGGATACACCGACCAGATCGACAATATGGAAGGTCTGGCGGTGCATGAGGCGGCCGACGGCGCGACGATCCTGACCGTGATATCGGACGATAACCGCTCCATCCTTCAGCGCACATTGCTGCTTCGGTTTCGTCTCGACTGAGGCGCCTCGGCCTCCGGGATTTGCGCGTCAGCTTGACATTTCGGGGCGGGAACGTCATTTAAAAGCCACTTCGCGCAACCGCTCAACGCCGGGATCCGATGTTCGACCGCAGCTCAATGTCCGCCTCGCTCCGCTCCGCGACCTCTGTCGCGGCCGCGATGTTGCGCGCGGACGCCGCTCGAACGCCCATGGTTCGCATGCCGCGCGACACGCGCACGACGACATCCCGCAAAACGACCGTCTAACGGCCCTCGTGACCCGCGCTTCCCGGGGTCTCCGGGGGACGTGAGACCGAGAGGATGCGCGCATGTCGCGCGCATTCCCGGACCGGGGAGCCGCAACAAAGGAACATGAAGAAAATGTCTTACAAGATCGCCGTCGTAGGAGCCACCGGCAACGTGGGCCGTGAAATGCTCGACATTCTCGAGGAGCGCGGCTTTCCCGCCGGCGAAGTCGTCGCCGTCGCGTCGCGTCGCTCGCAGGGCGTCGATGTGTCCTTCGGCGACAAGACACTGAAGTGCCAGGCGATCGATCATTTCGATTTCTCCGATGTCGACATCTGCCTGATGTCCGCCGGCGGCACGGTGTCCAAGGAATGGTCGCCGAAGATCGCGGCGCAGGGCTGCGTCGTCATCGATAACTCCTCGGCCTGGCGCTACGATTCCGATGTGCCGCTGATCGTGCCGGAAGTGAATGCCGACGCGGTCGAGGGCTTTCGCAAGAAGAACATCATCGCCAACCCGAACTGTTCGACGGCACAGCTGGTCGTGGCGCTGAAGCCGCTGCACGACGCCGCCCGGATCAAGCGCATCGTCGTCTCGACCTATCAGTCGGTCTCCGGCGGCGGCAAGGACGCGATGGACGAGCTGTTCAACCAGACCCGCGCGGTCTTCGTGAACGACCCGATCACGCCGGAAAAATTCACCAAGCGGATCGCCTTCAACGTCATTCCGCATATCGATGTCTTCATGGAAGACGGCTACACCAAGGAAGAATGGAAGGTGCTGGCCGAGACCAAGAAGATGATCGATCCGTCGATCAAGGTCACCTGCACCGCCGTTCGCGTTCCGGTGTTCATCGGCCACGCGGAATCCGTCAACATCGAGTTCGAGAAGCCGCTTGGCGCCGACGAGGCGCGCGACATCCTGCGCGAGGCGCCCGGCGTGCTGGTCATCGACAAGACCGAGGACGGCGGCTACATGACCCCGTATGAGAGCGCCGGCGAGGATGCGACCTATGTCAGCCGCATCCGCGAGGACGCGACGGTGGAAAACGGCCTGAACCTGTGGGTCGTCGCCGACAACCTGCGCAAGGGCGCCGCGCTGAACACTGTCCAGATCGCCGAGCTTCTGGTCAATCGTGGTCTGATCCAGCCCAAGAAGGCAGCTGCCTGATCATCCGAAGCGAACAGTCGAGTGAGTGCGGCCGGGCCCTGTGCCCGGCCGTTTTCGTTTGTGATGCGTCAGGGCGCAAGCTGCGCGATATAGGCGCCGAGGTTGTCGATCTCGCCGCGCGTCAGCGACATGTCCGGCATCTTGGGATGCGGGTCGGCGAGGAATTCGCCGAGCGTCTTTTCGTCGAAATCGGGCCGGCCTGCGATTTCGGCGAAGGTCGGCACCGCCGCGCTGCCGCTTTGCTGGGTCTCGTCGACGATATGGCAGGCGGCGCACCAGGTGCGGGCGATCTCCAGCCCGGCCGCCGCATCGCCGGCCCGGACCGGCGACGCCGGGAGCGCCGCCGACAGCGCCATCAGGGCACTCCCCATGATCGCATGGCGCCGGAGGGTGGCTCGCTGTGAACGTCGCTGCAGTGTCATGACGGGCCTTTCTGTTCGGGTGACGAGAAACAAGGGTAGCGGCAGGCGGCAATCGGGAACAGACTGTGACGTGCAATTTCGGTTTGTTGAAGGATGTTTCGAGATGACCTTTCGGATGGTGAAGACATTGGCGGTCCTCGGTCTGGCCATTGCCGGCCAGATCGCAGGCGCCGGAACGGGATGGACGCAGACAGCCGAACCGGCGGCGACGCCCATCCTCTCGGGCGACGACCGGTTCCATCCGGTGATCGCGCGCTCGGGCATGGTATCTAGCCAGGAGGCGATCGCCACGGGTGTCGGGCGCGACATCCTCGCGGCCGGCGGCAATGCGGTCGATGCCGCGGTCGCCACGGGCTTTGCGCTTGCCGTCACCCTGCCGCGTGCCGGCAACCTCGGCGGCGGCGGCTTCATGATGGTTCACATGGCCGAAAGCGGCGAGACCCTGGCGCTCGACTACCGCGAGACCGCGCCTGCCGGCGCCTTCCAGGACATGTTCCTCGACGCCGACGGCAATGCCGACAGCAAGAAGTCGCGCTTTTCCGGCCTTGCCGTCGGCGTGCCCGGCACGGTCGCGGGCCTTGCGGCGGCGCATGAGCGCTTCGGCAGCGGGACCTTTTCCTTCGCGCAGCTGGTGGCACCGGCAATCGCGCTTGCCCGCAACGGCTTTCCGGTTTCCGACGACCTCTCGCAGTCGTTGAAGCGCTCGTTCCCGCGCCTGTCCAAGGACCCGGATGCAAGGGCGGTATTCTACAAGGCCGATGGCGGGTTTTTTGAGCCGGGCGACCTCCTGCGCCAGCCCGCGCTTGCCGCCTCGCTGGAAGCGATCGCCGAGACCGGTCCTTCCGGCTTCTACGAGGGGGCAGTCGCCGAGGCGATTGCCGCGCGGGTCCAGGAGGCCGGGGGATCGATGACGGTGGAGGACCTGAAGGCCTATCGGTCAATCTGGCGGGAACCCGTCACCGGCACCTATCGCGGATATGAGATCGCCTCGATGCCGCCGCCCTCCTCCGGCGGGGTGCATATCGTGGAAATCCTCAACATGCTGGAGCCGCACGCGCTGTCGGACTCTGGCGCGGGAGCGGCGGCGACGCTGCATGTCATGGCGGAAGCGATGAAGCGCGCCTATGCCGACCGTTCGAAATTTCTTGGCGATCCGGATTTCGTCGACGTACCGGTCAAGGGGCTGACATCGAAGGCCTATGCCTTGGAGCGCATGGCCGATTTTAACCCCGAACGTGCGGCGCTTGCATCGGAGATCGCGCCTGGTGGCCCCCAGTCCTACGAGAGCAACGAGACGACGCATTTTTCCGTTGTCGATGCCGCCGGCAATGCCGTGTCCAACACCTATACGCTGAACTTTTCCTATGGCGTCGGCATGATGGCGACAGGGACAGGCATCCTGCTCAACAATGAGCTCGACGATTTCTCGGCAAAACCCGGCGTGCCCAACGCCTACGGGCTGATCGGCGGAGAGGCCAATGCAGTCGCTCCGCGCAAGCGGCCGTTGTCGTCGATGAGCCCGACGCTGGTGTTTCGCGACGGTAAGTTCGTGCTGGCCACCGGGTCGCCGGGGGGCAGCCGGATCATCACCACGGTCCTGCAGATCATCCTCAATGTGGTCGATCACGGGATGAATATCGCAGAGGCGAGTGCCGCGCCGCGCATGCACCACCAGTGGCTCCCCGACGAGCTGCGGGTCGAGGACGGCTTTTCGCCCGATACGCTGAAGCTTCTGGCGGAAAAGGGCCACAGCATTGCGCTGAAGCCGGTGATGGGGTCGACGCAGTCGATCATGGCGGTCGAGGGCGGGCTTGCCGGCGCGGCCGATCCCCGGCGCCAGGGCGCGCTTGCCGCCGGTCACTGATCGTTCGGGGTCACGAGGTCAGGCGGGCTCCGGCGCGGGCCGGTGCCCGCCGCAACAAGGTCACGACAAGCAACACCACATAGGCGGCGCCGAGGAGAAGCGGCAGGCCATGCGGCCCGGCGATGTCGATCGCCATGCCCGAGGCCATCGGGCCGGCGAAACCGCCGACGCCCCACATCACCGCGAAACCGGCGTTGCCCGAGATCAGCATCGCGCCGGTGAAGCGGCGGCCGAGTTCCATCAGCGCGATGGTATAAATGCCGTAGGCGGCCGATCCCCAGACGAAGAGCATCGCCCAGAGCGCGACAGGCTGTGTGATCAGGAGCGGCAGCAGGGCCGCGCCGGCGATGGTGAGCAGGCAGAGAAGCGCCATCATGCGCCCGGTGCCCCAGCGGTCGGCCAGCGTGCCGATGGGCACCTGAAACAGGATGTTGCCGACGATCAGCACAGCCAGAGCCGTTGCAATCGCCGGCTCGTCCAGCCCGTTGCTGAGGCCGTAGACGGGAAACATCGTCAGGATCGCCTGATCGAAGGCGGCCGCGATGCCGGTCACCGCCAGCAGGAAGGGGATCAGCGGCGCCACCTGGCGGATCGAGCCGCTGTCGCCTGAGGCAAAGCGCGGCAGGCGCTCGCGGATCGACCAGATCAGGCCGGCGCAGACGAAGGCCACGCCGATGCACAGCAGGAAGGGCGTGAGGGTCTGCGTGCCGGTTAGTGCGAGGATCGCCGGGCCGAGCGCGAAACCGCCGGCAAGCGAGGTGGCATAGAAGCCGAGCAGCCGTCCGCGAATGCGGTCCGGCGCCATCTGGTTCACCCAGGTCTCGCTCGAGATATAAAGGCCGTTGATCGCCACGCCGAGCAGGAAGCGGGCCGGAAACCAGACCGAGAGCGACTGCCAGGTCGCGATCACCGCGAAGAGCACGGCAAGCGCAAGCGCACAGGCAAGGGCGAGACGCGCCGCGCCGAAGCGAATGGCAAGGCCCGGGATCAGCGGGGCGGAGACGATCAGGCCGACCGCCATGGTTGCTGCGTTGGCGCCGATCAGCCAGGCCGGCGTGCCCTGACGTTCCAGGATGAACGACAGCAAGGGGTAGGTGAGCCCCTGCGCCAGACCGAAGACCGCCACCATAAGAAAGACGACGGCAAGCGCGCCACGGTCGAGATTTTCCGAGATGCCCGATTCAATCCGCGCCATTCTGCGCCTCGCGCCGGATCTCACTGGCCGCGACGGGGCCGGGGTCGCACGGGGCCAGTCGCTTCACCATTGCGGTTGCGGTGGAAAATCCGAACAGCCGCGAGAGCGGGCCAAGCTGCGTCACCTTTCCGGCCACGAAGCCGTTTCGCTCATAGAGCGCGCGCGCCCGGGGGTTGGTGTCGATCCCGTCGAGCCGCACCGCGTGCCGTCCGCTGGTCCGGGCGATCCAGCAGATCTCCGCCAGCAGCGCCGTTCCGGCGCCCCGGCCACGTGCCGCGCCTGTGACGGCGATGCCATCCATCGCCAGCGTCCTGTCATCCTCCGGCTTCTCCAGAAGGGAGAGACCCGCCACGCGCACTGCGGCGCCGAAGAAGCCGTAGGACCTGCGAAAGTCGGACCATCCTGGCTCGAACAGGCCCGTGCCGTCCATCCTGAAGCCGGCGACGCCGAGCAGTCGTCCCCCGTCCACCGCAACGATCGCCCGGTCGGAGCGCAGATGCGGCGCCAGAAAGTCGATGGCTTGTTCCGCCGTCCCGAAAAAGGGCCGAAGTTTCTGGAACAGCGCCTGCACATAGATCCCGACCGCGTCGCGCGCGTGGCGGGCCGGCACGAAGGGAAGGATGTCCATCGGGGCTGCGGTCCTTTCTTGTGCGGAGGAAAGCGGGCGGGATTGTTGAACCATACTGAGGTAATCATCCTGCCACAGGTTGCAAGCGAAATCCTTGCACGCGTGTGTCGGTCGCCTCGCCACGGGCGCGGGAATCAGTCTATGAGAGGTCAGACGCGTGCTCGCGGGAGCCTTCATGCCGACAGACATCATCGCGCCTTTTCTGGAATGGCTGAGCGCCCTGCCGGCGGCACGGATGCTGGCCGCCTCGCCCTTCGCGCAAGGCGCGGCGGTGACGCTGCATCTGTTCGGCGCGATGCTGCTGGTCGGCGCGCTCGTGCCGATGAACCTCCGGCTGCTCGGTTTCTGGAAGGCGGCGGCCCTCGGCGACGTCCGGCGGGTGTTGTCGCCGGTTGCCCTTGCGGGCCTTATCATCGCCGTGCTCAGCGGGCTTGCGCTTTTGTCGCAGCGGCCCTTCGCCATAGCCGCCGTCCCGGCGTTTCAGGCCAAGATGGCGCTGATCGCGCTTGCCGGCGTGAATGCGCTCGCCCTGCGTCTCGTGCCGGCCTGGCGCCTGCTCGACCAGGTCGATTCGCGCGGAACGATTTCCCGCTTTCGCACCGCCGGTCTCATTTCGCTTGTCTGCTGGTTCGGCGTGCTGGCGCTGGCGCGCTGGCCGGGTCTCTTCTGAGCCCGCGTTAGTGGGCGCGGCGATAGATACCGGTGTTCACCACCGGACCTTCGCCCGGCACTTCCACCGTCTGTTCGATCTCCATGCTGCGGCCGTCTTCGGAAAGCAGGCGCCGTGCCGTCATCAGCACCTGCTCGCCCCGCTTGGCCTGAGAGGTGAGGGTCCGGGCGTCCTCGAAGAACAGGTATAGCCTGTCGGCCAGACCGCTTTCGGTGAGGCGCTGCCCGGCGCCGCCCGGAACCCCGGTGATCTCGCCTTCCAGCGTTTCGCCGTCCGCCGTGATCAGCGTCATGCGAATGCACACCAGGCCGAATTCCTCCTCGATCGTGCAGCGCCCTGCCTTCGGCAGGTCGCTCTGGTCGAATTCGCTTTCGTCGAGATCCAGGATCCAGGTCCCGAGGAACGGCGCGATCTGGTCGGTCATGAGGAAAATCGTCCTTGTGCCTTTGTCGTCTCGCGCCGTCATAGAGGACCGCGCCGTCCTTGTCATGGCCTGCAAGACGTGTCGTGCGCCTGCGGGCTGCCACGTATAGACGAACGGCGTTCTGGAACGTCATGCAACCAGCAGGCACTATGGCGCCGGGGAGGAGAGGCCAGTGACACCGCGGATGCTGATCATCGAGGACGAGACGACGCTCGCCGGCCTTTGGGCCGAGCTGATCGCGGGTGCGGGGTTTCAGGTGGCGCTTGCGCCGGATGCGCGAGCCGCGCGGGCGCATCTGGCGCGCGAAACGCCCGATCTGATCGTGCTCGACACCGCCCTGCCCGACGCGACCGGCCATGCCCTGTGCCAGGAAATCCGCGCGCGCGCGCAGACCCGCGCGACGCCGCTGGTGATGACCAGCGACTGCGGCCGCGACATCGATGCCGAAAAGGGGCTGGCGCTCGGCGCTGACGCCTATCTCGGCAAGCCGTTTTGCTGCGGCGACCTGCTGGATGCGATCCACAACCTGATTGCACCTTCGCGCCCGGGAGGGGGCCAGGCCGATGGCTAGGCGGGGCGTGGAGAACTGGAGCCTCAGGCTGCGCGTTTTCCTGTTTTTCGCGCTGATCGCGCTCGGCGGCTCGGCCACGGTTGGCGCGGCTCTGGCGTTCCTGTTCCTTTCGGCGGAATCCGGCGGCATCGCGCTCGACCGGATCGTGCTCGCCGGCCTCGTCTCGACGTTCGCGATCAGCGGCCTGGCGCTCTGGGTCTGGCTCAAGTTCGACGACCATGTCGCGCGTCCCCTGATGCGCCTCGGCGCGCAGTTGCGGGCCAGCGTTCATGCCGATGCAGCGCCCGTGGTCGCGACCGGGACGGGCCGCTATCTCGGGCTGCTCGCACCGGCGATGCAGGAGGCAGCGCAGGCGCTTGCCGAGGCGCGGCGGGACACCGATGCATCGGTGTCGCGCGCGGTCGCGGATGCGGAGCGGGAGAAAAGCCGTCTGGAAGCCGTGCTCCGGGACCTGCGGCAGGGCGTGGTGATCTGCACGCCGGATCACAATGTGCTGCTTTACAACCGCCATGCCCAGGCGTTGCTCGATCACGATGTTCAGGGAAAAGGGCTCGGGCTTGAGCGCAAGCTGACTGGTCTGGTTCGCGCCCAGCCGCTGCACCACACGCTTGAACGGCTGATGCGGCGGGTCCGCTCCGGACGCCATGTCGCGCATCCCGATGGCCTGTCGACGCCGTTTCTCACCGCGACCCTCGACGGGCGCGACAGCCTGCGCGGGCGCATGACGCTGATCCTGGACGCCGATGGCGCATCGCCGATCGGATATGTCGCGAGCTTCGACGCGGTGACCGACGAACTTGCCGCCGGGATCTGGCGCGACCGATTGCTGCATGACGTCACCCGGGACATGCGTCAGCGGATCGCGGCCCTCGCCGCCGCCTGCGAGGTGCTCTTGCGGCGAGCCGATCTGGCGCCGGAGGACCGAGCTCGCTTCGACGGGATCGTCTGCGGGGAGACCCGCGAGCTTGCGGGCCGGCTCGACCGGCTCGACCAGGTGGCCGGCGATCTGCTTGCCGGCGCCTGGCCGATGGCGGAGGTCTATTCGCCGACGCTCACGGATTGTATCGCCGCGAGGCGCTCGGAAGGCCGCGACCTTGAGATCGTGACGGCGGGGGATGCCTGCTGGGTCCTGTGCGACAGCGCGTCGATCGTCGAACTGGCCGACCGGATGGTGAACCGGATCGCCGTCCATGCGAGGCTCGACAGCGTGACGCTGTCGCTGAGGGACGAGGGCGCGCGCGCCTGCCTCGACATCGTCTTCGCCGGCGCGCCGGTGCCGGCATCGGTGCTGGACAGCTGGCTCGACGAGCCGCTGGAGGAGGGCGGCGGCGCGACGGCCCTCTCGGGACGCGATGTCCTTAGCCGGCACAAGACAGAGATGTGGAGCGACTCGGCCCCGGGTGGCGGCGCCCGGATCCGCCTGCCGCTCGCCAAGCCGCCGGAGGCGCTTCGCCGTCCCGGCGCGGCGCTTTCTCCCGTTTCGGAGCGCCCGGAATTCTACGATTTCGATCTCTTCGCGCGGACCCTGCCGATTGCCATCGAGGACGCCCCGCTGGCCTCGCTCTCCTATGTCGTTTTCGATACGGAGACGACGGGCCTGGAGCCCTCGCGCGGCGACGAGATGCTGTCGGTGGCCGGGGTGCGCATCGTCAACGGTCGCGTTCTGCGCGGGGAAACCTTCAATTCTTTCGTCAATCCGGGGCGGTCGATCCCGGCTGCATCCACCCGGGTGCATGGGATCACAGCCGAGATGGTTGCGGAGGCGCCGGGCGTCGAAACCGTCCTGCCCGCGTTCCATGACTTTGCGCAAGGCAGCGTGCTCGTTGCCCACAACGCGGCTTTCGACATGACCTTCCTGTCGAAATACAGCGACCGGACCGGCGTGCGCTTCGATCAGCCGGTGCTCGACACGGTTCTTCTCGCGGCCCATGTTTTCGGCACGCAGGAAAGCCTCACCCTGGATGCGCTTGCGGAGCGGTTTCAGGTGGCGCTTCCGCCCGAAACCCGGCATACGGCGCTCGGAGATGCGCTCGCCACCGCCGAAGTCTTAAGCCGGCTTTTAAAGTTGCTTGCGCCGCTCGGGGTCGAGACGTTGGCGCAGGCGATTGAGGTCTCCAATCGTCAGGTCGCGTTGCGCCGTCGCCAGTCGGGCTACTGACGCGCTGTCGCTCCGCCGGCTTGACAAGGTCAGAGGCAGCGATGCGAATGGGGCCTTCGAAGCGTGCGGAGACAGGTCCAGATGAGCCAGCCGACCCTTTTGATCACAGGCGCCAGTCGCGGCATCGGGCTTGAGACCGTTCGCCGGTTTCTCGACGATCCCGACTGGCAGGTGATCGCCACCTGCCGGGACCCGGGCGCGGCGAGCGACCTAAGGGCGCTGCAGGCCCGCCATGGCACGCGGCTTGAGCTTCATGCGCTCGATGTCGGCGATGGGGATGCGGTCGCCCGGCTCGCGGATGTGCTGGCGGGTCGGCCGGTCGATGTGCTTCTCAACAACGCCGGCGTCATGGGCGCGCATCAGTCGCTTGAGGATCTCGATTTCGACGGCTGGCTTGCCGAGGTCAACGTCAATACGCTGGGTCCGATGCGGCTTGCGCTTGCGCTGCGGCCCAATCTCGTCCTGTCGAAAAATCCGCGCATCGTGACGATCTCCAGCCAGATGGGCTCGATGGCGCGCCCACGCGGCGGCAGCTATGCCTATCGCTCGTCCAAGGCGGCGGTGAACAAGGCGATGCAGGGTCTGGCGCTCGATCTTGCCGACGAGGGGATTTGCGTCGTTGCCGTGCATCCGGGCTGGGTACGCACCGACATGGGCGGCGGCGGGGCGGATATTTCGGTCGAGGAGAGTGCTGCGGGCATCTACCGGCTGACGCGGGATCTCACGCTTGCCGACAGCGGACGCTTCCTCACCTATCGGGGCGAGGATCACCCGTGGTGAGCGGGCGCGTGCGCGTCAAAACGCCTGCGGCGCCTGCATCTGGGTTGCCCGCGCGTTTGGCAGGCGGTCGACGACAAGGTCGGTGAGGCCGGCTGCCGCCCACATCGCCGCAAGGGTCAGCCAGGCCGTCAGGGCGAAGATCGAGCCGCCGGTAACGCCGGCCCCGACCGCGCAGCCGCCGGCGAGCATGCCGCCAAAACCCATCAGCACCGCACCCGCCATGTAGCGGCGCATCGAGCGGCCGCCCTCGAACCCCTGCAACGTCCATTCACGCGCAACGAGCGCGGCAAGGGCTGCGCCGATGAAGACGCCGGGCACAAGGCCGATGTCGAAATCAAGATTGCCGGCCGGCAGGGTCAGAACGCTCATCAGCGTATCGGCGGAGGGACCGGTGAAGGTCATGCTTTTGACGGTCATCGGCTCGAAGGCCTGGATGGACATCTGGTAGGTGAACCACCAGCCGGCGGCAACGGTGGCGCCGACGCCGGCGGCGCCGAGCCAGCCCCAGGGGCCGAGACCGGCGCGCACCGCGAAGAAAACCGCGCCGCAGACGAAGAGGAGTCCGATCACCAGCCCTGCCTCGGCTCCGAGGCCCAGCGTCTGCAGCAGATCCAGATTGTCGCGTCCTCCCACGGTCCACAGGCCGGCGAGTTTCTCGCGCAAGGGCGAGAGGATGCCATGGATCGAGGCCTCGGCGGCGACGGCGAAAATCAGCCCGGAGAGAAGAGCGCGCAGATTGCCGGTGGCCGAGAGCACCAGGAGCCGGCTTGCGCAGCCGCGTGCGAGCACCATGCCGATGCCGAAGAGCGCGCCGCCGATCAAGGCGCCGGAGAGAGATCCGCGGGCGGCGAACTGCCGGGCTTCGGAAACGTCGATCAGGTCAAGCTGCAGCATTGCCTGGGTAATGAGGACGGCGGAGGTGAAGGCGACGAGCCAGACGGCGACCTTGATCCCGATGCTGCCGCGGGCGAACTCGATGACGGCGGCCCGCAGGCAGAACCGGCTGCGCTGCGCGAAAATGCCGAAGGCGATGCCGATCGCCAGTCCCCCGAGCGCGGAGGTTCCCGGCTCTCCGAAGGCATCGAACAATCCAGTCAGGTCCATGGCGCGCCCAGCTCTCTCCAGAATTCGCCTCTCCACATATTCGAAACAATGAATGACAAAAGCACCCTGCGCGCCTTGATCTCGCTCAAGTGGGGAGCGCGCGTGCTTGTCGCGCGCGGCGCGGGCGACTAACAAGGAGCGGGACGAGGCGACGCGGATCAAGGGGCCCTGGCACGGTGACGGCGACGAACACGAACGGGAGATCCACGCAGGGCGAGGCGGCGCGGCCGCCGGTCTGCATGCGCATCTGGGGCGGGCTGGGCAACCAGATGTTTCAGTATGCGGCGGGGCATGCGCTGGCGCGCCGGCTCGACACGCGGCTTCTGATCGACCCGCTCGAGATGGATTTCGACCATGCCGAGCTGGGCCTTGGCCTGTTCGGTCTCGCGCCGGAGATCTGGCGTCCGGATGTGTCCGGTTTGCGGGCCCGCTTCGCTGGCCTGCGCGATCGCGGCGCGACGCGGGGCAAGAAGCGCTACAAGCTCTGGCCCGGCAAGAGCTTTTTCCAGCAGGCGATGTGTCATGCCGACGACTTCTGGTCGGTCGAGCCCGGCACCTATGTCGCCGGCTATTTCCAGTCCGAGCAGTTTTTCGCCGATCGCGCGGACGAGATCCGGGCGCTCTTTGCGCTTGAGAGCGTCGACGCGACGATGGCGCCTGAGCTGCTGGAGGCGGCGCGGCATCCGGCGAGCGTGTCGGTGCATGTGCGCCGGGGCGATTATGCCGCCAACGCGAAGACGGCCGCGACCCACGGCCTGCTGGGCGCGGAGCATTATGAGGCCGCCGCCGCGCTGATGGCGCGGATCGTTCCCGAGGCCCGCTGGCTGGTGTTTTCCGACGATATCGCGGCGGCCGCGGAGTTGACCGCCGCCTGGCCGAACCGCACGCTGGTCGAGGGCCAGTCGCGCGAACAGGACCTGCGCCTGATGAGCCTCTGCGCACATCACATCACGGCAAACAGCAGCTTCAGCTGGTGGGGCGCCTGGCTCGGGCGAAATCCCGAACGGCAGGTGATCGTGCCGCGCCAGTGGTTCGCGCGTGCGGAACTCAGGCGCACCTATGTCGACGAGATGTTTCCGCGCGGGTGGATTCTGCTGTGAGAACCGGCTACTGCGGAAGCGCCCTTTCTAACGCTTCCGAGGCGCGGGACCGGAGATGACGATGAAGCTTTGCGTTGCGATCTGCACACGGGAACGGCCAAAGCTGCTGCGCAGCTGCCTGATGTCGGTCTGCGGGCAACGCGTGCCGGATGGCGTTGAGGTCGAAATCGTGGTCGTCGAGAATCACGACAAGGATGTCTCGCGACCGATCACCGTCGAGGTCGCCGCGCAAACCGGCTGGACCATCCACTATGTGCTCGAGCCGGAGCTGGGCATTCCCTTCGCCCGCGACCGTTGCGGGGTGTTCGCCGCCGAGAACGGTTATGACCGTGTCCTTTATATCGACGACGACGAGGTTGCGCATCCCGACTGGCTGGCCACTATGGTCGAGGCGGTGAGCCGTTATCCGGCGGAGGTGCACTACGGCCGCGTGCTCTACACCTATCCGCCCGAAACGCCGTCCTGGATGATCGCGCCGCAGGTGAACAAGCGCCCGACCGGAACCGTCCTGAAAAAGGCGGAGGGCCACAACACGCTGGTCGACACCAAGGTGTTCCGCGACGACGGATACGCCCTGCATTTCGATGGCTCGATGCGCTTCACCGGCGGCAGCGACACGGATTTCTTCTCGCGGGTGCATGATGCCGGCGGAAAGATCGTCTGGGTGCCCGAGGCGCTGGTGGAGGAACTCGTTCCGGTCAACCGGGTGCGGCTCGGCTGGCAGTTGCACCGGACCTTCCGGGTGGCGGGAAACATCTCGCGGCTGCACGAGAAGCGCTCGGGGCGCGGGGCGGCGATGTCGCGCAGCTTCTTCAAGGGCCTCGGCCGGCTCTTCAACGGGATCTTCGTCCAGCTTCCGGCCAGCCTCGTGTTCGTGGTCTCGCCCGAGCGCGGACGCCGCCAGGCGTTTCACGCGGCCAAGCAGATCGCCTCCGGTCTCGGATCGCTTGCCTATCTCACCGGCTATCAGGCGCAGCCCTATCGCAAGGTCGATGGCGGCTGAGCCGTCTTCCTGAGCCGTTCAGTCCACCACCAGCTTCAGCGGTGTTCCGGCCGGAATGGCCTCGCCCGGCGGGGTCTGGTTTAGGATGGAGAACAGCGTCAGCCGGCGCGAGGCTTCCACACCACTCATGCCGACGGCAAGCCGTTCCGGGGTGTCGCCGGCATCGGCGCGGATCACCTTGATGCGCAAGGGGCGCAGGCGGGCGCGTTCCGTAGGCGTAAGCTGGCGGAAGCTTTCCACCGTCTGCTGATAGTCGCGGGTGAAGTCCGATCCGCCGGAGCGCGAGGCGAAGATGAAGCGGTATCCGGTGCGCCCGATGCGTACGACCGCAATGCGGAACGACCAGCCGTCCGTCACGGCCGAGGCGGTGACCGCGGGAAGTCCGTTGATCGTGTCCTCGCGCACGCTGTCGCGCACCAGGCCGTTGATCCATCCGCTGGTCATATAGGCGGAAAGCGAGGCGAAGTCGGTCAGGTCTGCGCCGTCGAAGCGCAGTGCCGTGCCGGCGGAATTGCTGGCAAGTACGGCTTCCGGCGAGTTTTCCAGCACGAAGCCCTGGGGCACGGTGAAGCTGATGCCGAGCGACTTGTGCAGGAACGAGCGCCCGCGAATGAAACCCTCGAGCGGATCGTCGCCATAGAGCATCCCGTCGATCTTGGTCAGATAGGCGTCGCGGTCGCGCTCGCCGAGACCGGGGGCGCCGACCTGACGCGCCGCGCGCACGGCCGTCTGCACCCGCTCTGGCGTCGTCGGATGCGAGGACAGGAAATCCGGCGCGCTGCTCTGGTCGCCCTGGGCGCTTTGATAGGCGGCGAATTTGCCCATCGACGTCAGGAAACGCGCTGAGGCGAAGGGATCGTAGCGGGCGCGAGCCAGGGTGCGCACGCCGACCGCATCGGCCTCCAGTTCCTGGATCTGCGAGAAGCGCGCGAAGGAAAGCTGCGACGACATGATCGCGGCGCGGGCCTGGTCGGGGTCGCGCACCACATTGCCGAGCACGCGGCCGGCCAGTTCGGTTGCCTCGGCGCGCTCCTGGCGCTTGATCGCGTGGCTGGCGGTCACATGGGCCATTTCATGGGCAAGCACGGCGGCGACTTCCGAGGTGTCGGTGGCAAGCGCCAGCAGGCCGCGGGTGACATAGAGATAGCCTCCGGGAAGGGCGAAGGCATTGACCGCCGGAGAGTTCAGGATGGTGATGCGATAGGTCTGCGACGGGTCGTCGGAGGCTTCCACCAGCCGGCCCACCACCTGGGCGACGGCCCGTTCCGCGCCCCGGTTCTCGTAGACGCCGCCATAGGTGGCGACCACGCGGGGGTGCTCGCGCGCGCCGAGGTCGGCCGAGAGGCCCGGACGCAGCGATCCCGGCGCCGGTGTTCCGATCTCGATCGGGGAGGATCCGGAGATCTGGCAGCCGGACAGCAACAGCAGTGCCGCGCCGGCGGCGAGCCAGCGGCGCATCTGCCCGCTCAGGGCGTCAAGGGACGGAAAGAGGTTCACCGGCGCGTGCCATCCGTTTCGAGCCGCTCGATCTGTGCGGGGTGAGAGATCTCCACGAGGGGTCCGCCGGACTGCAAGAGCACTCCGCGCACCCGAATAGCTGCCCCTTCAAGGGACCTCGCGTCAACCCCGGCGGCTGTGAATGCATCCAATTCTTTTATCGCGATGGTTGCGGTAAAGTCGCGGCTCCAGCGGCGCCCGAAATTGAGATAGAGCGTCGAGCGGGTCTCGCCCAGCGACAGCACCCGGCCGGCGACCAGCGTGTACCGCCCGATCCGGCTTGCAAGCGCGCGCGGGCGATGGGCGGACTGCACCCGCTCCGTTTTCCAGATGCCGAGCTCTCGGGCGCGGGCGTCGCGTTCCGCCTGCATGAGTGACGGAAAGCAGGCCGGTCGCGCAAGCGCCGGGGCGGCGATCGCCACGCCCGTGCCGACGAGATCCCGCGCGGTCCAGGCCCCGGTCGCGGCATCGACAAGATGCCCGCGCCGGCGCTGCCAGCGATCGGGCTTCTCGCTGACCGCCCAGAAGCGCATTTGCCGCACGCCGTCCCCGGGCAGCGCCGCCGCCTCCGGCATATGAAGATCGATCTGGCGATACACGACACCGTCCCCTGCACGCAGCTCCGCCGCCCGGAGCGTTCCTTCAAGCGCCTGACCGACCGCGCCGGCCTCCGGCAGGCAGCCGTCGGGCAAGGCGGGCCGGGGCTGGTCCGCCAGCGCAACCGAGACCAGGAACGGTGCGGCACAGCACGCCGCCTTCAGTCTTGCCAAAATCTTGGCGGGACTGCGGCGCCGCACCATGTGGTGTCTCCGGCTCAATGGGCAAGGGCGTCCGTTATGGCGCCGGACAGCTTGTCGACGAGCTCTTCCACCTGCGCGTCTTCCAGGATAAAGGGCGGCGCCAGCAGCACGTGGTCGCCGGAGCGCCCGTCGAGCGTGCCGCCCATCGGATAGCAGACGAGGCCGCGCGCGAAGGCGGCCTTCTTGATCGCCGCATGAAGCTTGCGGGCCGGGTCGAAGGGGGCCTTGGTCTCGCGGTCCTCGACCAGCTCCAGCCCGAGGAACATGCCGCGCCCCCGGATATCGCCGACATGGGGATGCTGGCCGAAGCGCTCGACCAGCGCGTATTTTACCGTCTCGCCCATCGTGCGGGCGCGGGTGACGAGATCGCGCTCCAGCAGGGAGGAGACTACGGCATGTCCGGCCGCGGCGGCTGCCGGATGGCCGATATAGGTATGGCCATGCTGGAAGAAGCCGGAGCCCTCCTCGATGGCGCGGTAGATCTCGCCGCTGCACAGCATGGCGCCGATCGGCTGGTAGCCGGCGCCGAGGCCCTTGGCGATGCACAGGATGTCCGGCGACACCCCGTCCGCCTCGCAGGCGAAGAGATGGCCGGTCCGCCCCATGCCGCACATGACCTCGTCGAGGATCAGCAGGACGCCGTGACGGTCGCAGATTTCGCGAATGCGCTTGAAGTAGCCCTCGACCGCGGGCACGGCGCCAAGCGTCGCGCCGACGACCGGTTCGGCGATGAAGGCGGCGACCGTTTCCGGGCCGAGCCGCAGGATCTCGGTTTCCAGCTCGTCGGCGACGCGGCGGCCGTAGTCGGCCTCGCTCTCGCCATCGGCCTGGCCGCGATAGGCGTAGCAGGGCGCAATATGCGACATGTCGACCAGAAGCGGCTTGAAGGGCTCGCGCCGCCACATGTTGCCGCCGGCCGACAGCGCGCCCAGCGTGTTGCCGTGATAGCTCTGGCGCCGCGCGATGATGCGCGCGCGCGACGCGTCGCCGCGTTCCAGGTGGTATTGGCGGGCAAGCTTGATCGCCGCCTCCGTCGCCTCCGATCCGCCGGAGACCAGATAGACCCGCTCAAGGCCCTCCGGTGCGTTTTCGATCAGAAGATCCGCGAGATCTTCCGCAATATCGGTGGTGAAGAAGCCGGTGTGGGCGAAGGCGAGCGTGTCGAGCTGGCGCTTCACCGCTTCCGTCACCGTCCTGTCGGAATGGCCGAGACAGGACACGGCCGCGCCGCCGGAGGCGTCGAGATAGCGTTTTCCGGTGCTGTCGATGATGTAGCAGCCGTCGCCGGCAACGGCGCGGGGCGGACGCATGGCGGTGTGGCGCGGAAAGATATGGGTCATGATGCTTTGATTTCGCAGGATTTTCTGGTTGCGGGAAAGGGCTGGAACGGAGGCGTCGTCAGGTCCGGCTGGTCAGCAGGATCTTCATGGCGAAACCGCCGATGATGCCGGCAAAAAGCCAGTCGATGGCGCGCATGATGCGCGGCGAGCGGCGCAGGGATTTGGAAAAGCCCTCGGCCATCAGCACCATGCCGGCGCAAAACGGCAGGGAGAAGAGAACCATATAGAGACCGAGGAACAGCATCTTGGCTGCTGCGTCCGGATCGCTTGCGGCCACGAACTGCGGCAGGAACGTCAGGAAGAACAGGATGATCTTCGGATTGAGCAGGTTGACCAGAACGCCGGTTGCAAAGACGCGCGACAGCGGCCGGCGCCGGGCGGTCTTGTCGGGGGTGACCGACAGGGCCGATCCGTGGCGGATGCTCTGGACGGCAAGCCACAGCAGGTAGACCGCACCGGCGATCTTGACGACGAAGAAGGCCTGCGCCGAGGCGGCGATCAGCGCCGAGAGGCCGAAGGCGATCAGCAGCGTGTGGATCACGTTGCCGGTGAGGGCGCCCAGCATCGAGGCCATGCCGGACGCGCGGCCTTCCGACAGCGACCGGCCGACAAACAGCGTCATGTCCGGCCCCGGCGTGAGCACGAGAACGAGACAGGCCAGCGTGAAGGTGACCATCGTGGCGGGATCGGGCAAGAACGCCATCGCAAACTCCTGGACGCGCCGGTTTCATGCGCGTCGGGGATCAGACTATCACGCAGCTTGCGGCGTGGTCGATGGCGCTTTCAAGGCGGTCGTTGCCCCAGAACAGTTCCCCGTCCGGGCAGAGGAAACTCGGCGCGCCGAAGATCCCCGCCTGCTCTGCCGTCTCCGTATTGGCGCGAAGGGCTGCCTTGATGCCGGCCGCCCTGGCCTTGTCCAGAAGCGGGCCGGCCGGCAGGGCGAGGGCGGACAGGCAGGCCGCCAGCGTCTCGGGCGCGTCGATCCGCTCGCCCCTGCCGAATTCCGCCAGATAGACCGCGCGGGTAAAACGTGCCCGGTCTTCCTCGCGCTCGATCGCCAGCGCCACGCGTGCGGCGAGCAGGCCGTTTGCCGGGAAGGGGTCCGGACGGGTCAGCGGCAGCTCCATGGCGCGCGTCAGCCGTTCCATCTCACGCCACATGTAGGCCCCTTTGGCCTTGTAGATATTGAAGGGCGATGTCGGCCAGCCGGCCTTCGCGAAGAGCGGACCGAGAAGGAAGGGACGCCAGCGCACGGCGACGCCGCGGTGCGCGGCGGCTTCATCGATGCGCATGGCCGTGAGATAGCTGTAGGTCGAGGCGAACTCGTACCAGAAATCGAGGCGGGGCCGGGTCATGCTCACCTTTCCGGGTGCGGGACGGCGCGCGGGGCAACCCTATCGGCCGGTCATCGGGAAGACGTCCGGTGGACAGTCTCCAGTCGACAGGTATAACCGGGCGAAACCTTGCCAGGGAAAACGGAAACGTCAATGTCCGCCTCGTCGCCGACCGACACAAGCCTCCCTCTCGTCTCGCCCGCCGTGTTTCGCCGGCTGGTGATTGGCGCGATCGTCTATATCGCCGTGGTCTCGGCGTTTTTTCTTGCCTTTCCGCAAGTCGACCAGGCCGCGAGCGGCCTCTTCTATGACACGGGTGCGGGATTCTGGGCGGCGTCGGATCCGCTTTTCATGCGGCTCAGGGAACTTGGCCCCTTTCTCGTCAAGCTGGTGGCCGTGGCCGCGCTTGGCGTGCTGGTCGCGGCGGCGGCTGTTCCGCGCCTGCCGGACTGGATGTCCCTGCGCGCGCCGCTGTTCCTGCTGTCGACGCTCGCGCTTGGGCCCGGCGTCGTGGTCAATGCGGTCTTCAAGAACAACTGGGGGCGTCCGCGCCCGAACGCGGTCGATCTCTTCGGCGGCGACGCGCCCTATGTCGAGGTCTGGCGCATCTCCGATTATTGTGAGCGCAATTGTTCGTTCGTCTCCGGCGAGGCGTCGTCGGGCCTGTGGCTGGTGACGCTGGCGTTTCTTGCTCCGCCGCGCTGGCGCATCGGCATCCTCTGCGTCGTTTTGCCGCTCTGTCTGGCGCTGTCGGCCAATCGGGTTGCCTTCGGCGGGCATTTTCTGTCCGACACGCTGCTGTCCTGGGGCATTACCCTGCTTGTGATCCTGGGGCTCTATCAGCTGTTTTACCGCTCGCCGCCGGGCTTTCTCACGGAAGCGGCGCTGCGGCGCGGGTTTTCCGCTGTCGCCGTCGCCCTGCGCCGTGCGTGTGCCGGTGCATGGCAACGAAGCCGGATCGCCGGTCGGCGCTTTGCCGCAATGTTTCGCTAGGGATCGCTTGGGTGGGGTCCAACGGGCGGGTTCCGGCGCGCGGGTGGAAACTTGGTGGTGGAAAACCGTCGCGTCGGGATACTCCTTGGGGCGCTCTCGGGCTTCCCCGGCCGGACGCGGCGGGAAAGTCTGATACTGTAATGCGAATATGAAACGACCTGGTACGATGGATCAGCCCGACCCCGCCGCTCCGCAGGATGCACAAGGCGATGCCGCTTCGGCGGCGGCGCCCTCGTCGCCGGTGCGCAAAAGGCGTCGGGTCGCGCTCGTCGTCGCGGGAATCCTCGCCGTTGTCTGCTTCGGGTTTCTGGCCGGAGGTTTCCTGCGCTTCGCCAGTGCGGTGACGCAATACACCGAGGCGGCATCGCCCAGCGCGGATGCCATCGTCGTGCTTACCGGCGGGAGCGAACGGGTGAAGAAGGCGCTGAGCCTGCTCGACGAGGGGCGGGCCGGGCGTCTGTTGATTTCCGGCGTGCATCCCGAGACGACACCGAAGCAGATCGTGCGCCGCACGGAAAGCGATCTGGCGCTGTTCGCCTGCTGCATCGACCTCGACCGCAACGCCAACAACACGCTGGAGAACGCGGCCGAAACGGCGAAATGGGTCCGCTCCAACGGGTTTTCGAGCGTGATCGTGGTGACGAGCGCCTATCACATGCCCCGGGCGTTGCTGGAGCTGAGGTCGGTCATGCCCGAGACGACCCTCGTCGCCGTTGCGGTGCAGGGGACCGATCTGGAGCTTAACAGCTGGTTCCGCCATGCCGGGGTGTCGCTGCTTCTCTTGCGCGAATACATGAAGTACATGTTCGCCTGGGTCCGGATTTCGGCCATGGGCAGTCCTGCGCCATGACCCCGCCGGACGATGCCCGAGCCGGGGCTCTCCATGTCAGGCGGCGCTGGACGCTGTCCTTGCGCACTTCGCATTGCCAGACGGTATCCGTGTCATGATCCTTATCCGCTCCCTCGTGTTCCAGGCGCTGTTCTACACATCGACCCTGCTCCTGATGGTCCTGTCGCTGCCGGTCTTCGTGCTGCCGGCGCGGTGGGGCTGGCCGGTGGTGCCGCTGTGGGCGCGGGTCAATCTGTGGCTGCTGCGCTGGGTCGCGGGCGTCAAGGTCGAGTTCCGGGGACTGGAGAACATTCCGCAAGGCGGCTGCATCGTCGCCGCCAAGCATCAGTCGGCCTGGGAGACCTTCGCCCTGTTGCCGCTGTTCAGGTCGCCGACCTATGTGCTCAAGCGGGAGCTGCGTTGGATTCCGCTGTTCGGCTGGTACACGGCGAAGTTCCGTCAGATCCCGGTCGATCGCGGCAAGCGCTCCGTCGCGCTCGCCAAGCTGACGGACAGCGCGCGAACCGCGATCGCGGAAGGCCGCCAGATCCTGATCTTCCCGGAAGGAACCCGGCGCGGGGCCGGCGAGGAGCCGCGCTACAAATACGGCGTTTCCCATCTCTACAAGTCGCTGGCTTGCCCGCTGTTGCCGGTCGCGCTGAATTCGGGCGTCTACTGGCCGCGCCGCGGCTGGAAGATCTATCCCGGTACGGTCGTGGCCGAATTCCTGCCGGTGATCGCGCCCGGACAGCCGCTCGAAACGGCCCACAAGAAGCTGGTGGACGAGATTGAAACCGCCTCCGACCGGCTGATCCTCGAGGCCGCGCACAGCGGTCGCGCGCTTCCCGTTCTCGACCGCGTGCGGGCGCGCTGGGCGGCCCGGGGCAAGTCCCTCGACTGACCGACACTCGCAAAAACGCGTTTTCCCGCCGTCGGGGTCTGGAATTCGTTCTTGCTCCGTTCTATTTAAGACAGATGAGCAGGCGTCCCAGTCCATCGTTTCTGGATAAATCGCGCGCGGACGCCCCGCGAGCGGCGACGGAGCTTGGGCTGACGGACCGATATCGCTACCTGCTGGGTCGATCCGGCAAGCGCTACCTGTTTTCGACCGTGCCGGCTGAGCGCCTTGGCGAATACCCTTGCGCGATTGTCGTCCTGGAGCCGACCGTCGGACGCGGCGGACGGCCGAAGAAGGCCTGGATCGGGGAAATCGACCGCGACGGCAAGCGGCGCGGCTCACGTCTTGCCAGTCGCGACCTTTCCGGGCGCATGGCGTTGGTGCATCTTCTGGCCGGCGACGCGGCGCAGCGCCGCACCGTGCTCGACGATCTGGACGGCCTGTTCGAGCCGGAATGCGAAGGCTGACCGGCGTCTGTCGTCGCGAGAGGTCAGCCGGTCGTTGCCGCTGTCTGTTGAAGACGCGCGCACAAGGCTTCGAGACCCGCGTCGTGAATGTTCAACTCCCTGAGATGCGACACCGTGTTCAGCACGTAGTCGGGATTGGCGCCCGATTGCCCGACGGCGCCCCTGACGATGTCGACCTGGCGCTCAAGCGGCAGCACGCCGGCGTATTGCTCGTGGGTGCGGTCGACCAGGTAGGTCACGGCCGGGACCAGACGCCGGGCCTCGTCGGCGAGCCTCACCCGGCGCTCGGCCTCCAGATAGACCAGCGTTGCCTGCTCGCGGGCGCGCAGATAGGTGATCACCTCCTCGCGCCGATGCGCGGCCACGCGGAAGGCCATGCCGCGGCAGGCGCCGCCGCGGTCGAGACCGAGAACGAGACCGGGCCGGTCCTGCGTGCCGCGATGGACCCAGGAGTAGATGCAAAGCGAGCGGTGCGCGCCGTGCAGCACGCCCGGAACTGCTTCCTCAAAGACAAAGCCCGGCCGCCACATCAGCGAGCCGTAGCCGAACACCCAAAGATCGTCCATCGCGCTTTCCTTGTTGCCGGCTGGAGGTAGCAATGGCCGGCGCGGCTGGCAACCGTTGCCGCATCGGAAATCCGCATTGCGGCGGATGATCGGGCGCGGCTGCGGCGTCATGGGCCTTGAAACGGACATGAGAGCGTGCTTTCAGGCGGCATTGTTTCCCCAATGAGGATCACATGACCGATACGCCGGCCCCGTCGCCTTCACCCACCTCGCCTCCGCGGTCGCGTCGCCGCTTCTGGATCCTGATCTCGCTTGTCGTGCTGGTGATCGGGCTGTGGTCCGCCTATTGGACGGTGGCGCGCGGCATGGCGGTGGACATTCTGCGCAACACCTATGAGGTGGCGGAGACCGAAGGAGGGGCGCTGGTCTGCGGGGCGCAGCGGCTTGGCGGCTATCCCTTCCGTTTCGAGCTGGAGTGCCAGCCCTTCGAGGCCGGTGACGCACAGGGGCGCGCCGGCGCCCTCGCCGGCCTGCGGGTCATCGCGCTCGCCTATAATCCCCGCCATGTGATCGTGGAGGCGGACGGACCCGCAACCCTGCGGTTCGATGATCCGCACCCGTTCGACCGCCTTTCGGCCGACTGGACGTCTGCCCGTGCCAGCGCCCGGCTCGTCGAGGCCGGTTTGCGCGATGCCGATCTCTTTATCGAGGAACCGAAGATTTCCGGGATTTCGGCCGACGCCGCCGTGTCGCTCACCGCGTCGCGTGCCACCGTCCATGCGCGCCGCAGCCCGTCCGTCCCGGAGGATGCCGATTTCGCGCTGCGCCTTGCCGGGCTTGCGGTCCCGGCGCTGGAGGGGGCGGCCGAGATTTCGGCCGATGCCACTCTTGCCGGCGGCGCGGCGGCGCTGGCCGGCCGCGGCGACTGGATGTCCCTGCTCCGCCAGGACGAGGCCGTGCGGGTCAGCGAGCTGCGGGCCAGTGCCTCCGGCGTGAACCTGCGCGCCACGGGAACGCTGTTCCTCGATGCCAAGGGCCGGCTGGCCGGAACGCTGCCGCTCACGGTGTCGGGGGCCGACAAGCTGCCCGCGCTGCTCGCCCCCTTCTTTCCGGAAGGGTCGTCCGTTCCGACATCGCTTGCAGGTGCCGTCATCGGCTTCGGCGCGCCGACGATGCTCGACGGAGCGCCGGCGGTCACGGTGCCGTTGCGGTTCCAGGCGGGGGTGGCCCGTGTCGGGCTGATCCCGATCGCGTCACTCCCGCCGATGTTTTGACAAGCGCGCCGGCCTGAAGTGAAGCGCCGGCCGCGCCGTCGGCGTGTGCCTATTCCGACGCGGTCCGGTCGATCGGCAGCACGTAGCCCTTCCAGTTGGCGGGTTCGGCAATGCGGTCGTAGAGCGCGACGGCCGGCGCGTTCTTGCCCGGCACGATCCAGCGCAGCTCGGTCCAGGACCGCTTGGCGCCTTCGCTGACAAGCGTCTCGATCATGCGCCGGGCAACGCCCTTGTTGCGCGCGTCCGGGTGTACGTAGATCTCGTCGAGCTGTCCGGAGCGAAGGCCGGTGATGATCTCGGGGAGGTCGAAGAAGATCGCGAAGCCGACAAGCTTTCCATCGACCTCCGCGCCGATCACCTCGGCGGCGCGGTCGCCGAGAATGCGTTCGGCATAGAACTGGTCGGGCCGGCGGGGCGCGCCGCGCTTCAGCGCCTGCGCATATTCCGCGATCAGCGGTGCGAGGGCGTGCGCATCGTCCGGGCCGAGCGACTTGATGGTAATCTTGCTCATGAAAACTCCGCAAAAAGGACAGTCCGCCGGACAAATCGACCGGGAGGCCACCTTGCCCTCAAAAACGCGGCTATTTCAACTGTCTGATCATGCGGCAATTGACGCATCGAGGCGGGCGAGACCGGCCTTGAGCGCTGCGACGCAGGAGGCGTCGAAGGCGCTGCCGGTGTCCTTGTCGAGAATGGCCAGCGCCTGCGGGATCGGCATTGCGGCCCGATAGGGCCGTTCCGCCGACAGGGCGTCGAAGACATCGGCGACGGTGAGGATCCGCGCTTCCAGGCAGATTTCCTCCGCCTTCAGGCCGTTGGGATAGCCCTTGCCGTCCAGCCGCTCGTGGTGGGCGCCGGCGACTGGCGCGATGTCGGCGAAGGCGGAGACGCGCTCGAGAATGCGTTCGCTGTGCCAGGAGTGGCTGCGGATGGAGGCCCATTCGGTTTCGTCGAGCTTGCCCGGCTTGTCGAGCACCTGGTTGCTGACGCCGAGTTTGCCAAGATCGTGCAGCAGGGCGGCGCGGCGCAGCCAGCGGCGGTGCTCTTGCGAGAGCCCGAGTTCCTCCGCGATCAGGTCGGTGTAGAGGGTGACCCGGTCGGAATGGTCGGCGGTATAGGGGCTCTTGGCGTCGACCACATCGGAAAAGGCCTCCGCGACCGCGTCGAGGTAGTCCTCGTCGACCGCATGGGCCGCTTGCGGGGCCCTGGCAAAGACCTCCCGTGCCAGGTCGCCTGCGGCAAGACGGTCCCAGAAGCCCGGACGGCGCGAAACCGCCAGGAACGCCTCGACCAGCCGGGGTGCGAACCAGCTTCCGGCGCGGTTTGCGATTTCCGTTTCCGCTTCCTTGGCGCCATGCTCCTGAAAGAAGACATCGGCGACCTGCGCCAGCAGGGCGATATTGGCGGAAACGGGAATGGCCGAGCCGGTCAGCCCTTCCGGCTTCCCCGATCCGTCCCAATGTTCGTCAAGAGCCCGGATGCCCGCCTGGACCTCCTCGGAAAACCGCATCTTCGCGGCAATGTCGGCGCCGCGATGGCAGCGCGTCTCGATCAGTTCGCGGGCGATCTCGCCGCCGTTCTGCACCACATGGACCAGGGCGCGGATGCGCTCGCTCAGGCCGGATTTCAGACCGGTCTTCTTGAACACGAAGCGCAGGGCAGCGCTCAGCGAGCCGTCGATGGTCTTGAAATCATGTTTGAAGGCGATGTCGTCGGTCAGATAGAGATCGCATATCCGCGCGGCGTTGCTGCTGCAGCCGAGGTCCTTGAGCAGAAGCGTGTAGTAGAGGTCGGCCAGCTCCGCCTCGCTGAGCCCGAGTTCGGTGCCGACGGCCGTACCGATGAAGCAGCAGCGGATGCAATGGCCTTCTGGCTGGCCCTCGGTCATGTCGAGCGCGTAACTGAGCGAGCCGAGCAGTTCGGCTGGGTTCAGGCTCGCCGAAGGCGCATGCGCCCGACTGTCCTCATAGTGGCTGCGGACCATGCCATCCCTTCCTCTGGCCTGATGAAATCCCGGCTTTCCGGCAAACTTACCGGCCGAGCCCTTAAGAAGTCGTCTCACCGCAGGCGCTCGCGATCTGCGCCGGTTGACGGTGCCGCGCAAGGCGCTAGCATCGTCGCGCCTGCCCCGCGTTCCTTCCGCGCCCCGAACCGGATCCGCGTCCACCATGCCAGATGAAGCCCCCGGCCCCGCAACGCGCCTGCGCGCCACGATGATCGGCGGGACGGCCGTCTTGATGTGGTCGACGCTCGGCCTGTTCGGCGCGGCGTCGGGTTCGGTGCCGCCGTTCCTGCTCAACGCCCTGTGTTTCGGCCTCGCCGGCCTTGTCGCCACGGCCTGGCTGGCGCTGCGCGGACGTCTCGTGCTGATGCGTCAGTCGGCGCGGGTCTATGCCTTCGGGATCCTCGGGCTGTTCGGGTTTCATTTCTTCTATTTCACGGCGATCCGGAATGCGCCGCCGGTCGATGCCAACCTGATCAACTACACCTGGCCATTGCTGATCGTGGTGTTTTCGGCCCTTCTGCCGGGCGAGCGCTTGAAGCTCCAGCATGTCGTCGGCACCCTGCTCGGCCTCGGCGGGGCAGCACTGCTGATCCTGCGCGGCGACGGGCTTGCACTCGACGGCGATGCCACGCCCGGCTATCTCGCCGCGGTGGCCTCCGCACTGTTCTGGTCCGGCTATTCGGTGCTGTCGCGCCGCCTCGGACGGGTTCCGACGGAGGCGGTCGCCGGGTTTTGCCTCGGCACGTCGCTGCTGTCGGTGGCCGCGCATCTGGCGTTCGAGACGACCGTCTGGCCGACCGGCGCGGGCGAGTGGGGCGCGGTGCTCGGGCTTGCCGCCTTTCCGGTCGGGCTTGCGTTCTTCGTCTGGGACATCGGCGTCAAGCGCGGCGATATCCAGGTGCTCGGCGCCTTTGCCTACACGGCGCCGGTCTCGTCCACGCTGCTGCTGATTGCCTTCGGGTTTGGCAGTTTCACGCCAACGGTGGCGGTGGCCTGTGTGCTGGTTACGGTCGGTGCCTTCGTCGCGGCCAAGGATATGCTGTTTGGGCGCTTCACCGAAAAGACGGGTGGCGTGGCCGCAGGCGAGCGCGTAGAGGAATGAAGGCTTCAGCCGCCCGACCGGTTCGGGCGCAGAGGCTGCAAGACTGGACCGACGTCGACAGAGGATGCCACGACCCATGATGACGCAAACCGCCATTCGTCCCCGCCGCAGTGTTCTCTACATGCCGGGCTCCAATGCCCGGGCGCTGGAAAAGGCGAAGACGCTCGATGTGGATGCGTTGATCCTCGATCTGGAGGATGCGGTTGCGCCCGACGCCAAGGAGACGGCGCGCGCCCAGGTGCGCGATGCGGTCGCCGCCGGCGGATACGGGCATCGCGAGGTGGTGATCCGCATCAACGGCCTCGGCACGCCCTGGGGCGCGGACGACCTTGCCATGGCGGTTGCGGCCGCTCCCGACGCCATTCTGGTTCCCAAGGTCTCCACCTCGGCGGATCTGGAGCGGGTCGCGCATCGCCTGAACGGCGCCCGCGTTCCCGCGCGCGTCGAGATCTGGGCGATGATGGAAACCCCGCTTGCCATGCTCAATGCGCGCGAGATCGCCTCGGCCGCGTCGAATCCCGAGACCCGGCTCGGCTGTTTCGTCATGGGAACCAACGATCTGGCCAAGGAAACCGGCGCCCGTCTGGTGCCTGGCCGCGCGCCGATGATGCCCTGGCTGATGACCTGTGTCGCGGCTGCCAGGGCCTATGGCATCGATATCGTCGACGGCGTTTTCAACGGTCTCGACGATGCCGCAGGCTTTGAGGCCGAATGCGCGCAAGGCGCGGAGATGGGCATGACCGGCAAGACGCTGATCCACCCCAAGCAGATCGATCCCTGCAACACGGCCTTCTCGCCGGCGCCGGCGGAAGTCGACTGGGCGCGCCGCATCATCGCGGAATTCGAAAAGGAAGAGAATGCCGACAAGGGCGCGATCCAGGTGGAGGGGCGCATGGTCGAACGCCTGCATGCGGAAATGGGCGCCCGCCTCGTTGCGATCTTCGATGCGATTTCCGCCCGCACGTCGTAACAGCTTCAACCGAAACGGGATTTTGACATGAAACTCTATCGCTACCTCACCGGCCCCGACGAAAGCGCCTTCTGCCACCGGGTGACCGCCGCGCTCAACAGCGGATGGGACCTGCACGGTCCGCCGAGCATGACCTATGACGCGGGCAAGGGCATCGTGGTCTGCGGGCAGGCGGTGACCAAGGATGTCGGCGGCATGACCTATTCGCCCGATATGAAGCTGTCGGACTACTGACGGTTCGCGGACCGGAGACGGCCGGCGCGGTTACGCGTCGGCGTCGTCTTCCAGCGTGTGCCGGTTGATCATCGGCAGCTGCGCCAAGGTGAAGGCGATGGTGATCGGCATGACGCCGAAGACCTTGAACGACACCCAGAAATCGGTCGAGAAGCTGCGCCAGACGACTTCGTTGAGCGCTGCCAGGAAAAAGAAGAACACGCCCCAGCGGAACGTGAGCTTGCGCCAGCCCGCGTCGTCCATCTTGAACACGCTGTCGAAAACATAGCCGAGCAGCGAGCGGCCGAAGACGAGGCCGCCGAGCAGGATGGTGCCGAACAGCGCGTTGACGATGGTCGGCTTGAGCTTGATGAAGAGCTCGTCGTGCAGCCACAGCGTCAGGGCGCCGAAGACCAGAACCACCACCCCCGAGACGACCGGCATCACCGGAAGGCGGCGCGTCAGCGCGTAGGACACGGCAAGGGAAATCGTGATCGCCACCATGAAGACGGCGGTTGCCAGGAAAATCGGATCGCCGAGCGACGCCAGCACCGGGAACGCTTCGATAATCGCTTCGCCACGCGCGTTGGCGAAAAAGAACAGCACCAGCGGGCCGAGCTCGAGAGCAAGCTTGAGCAGGGGCGCCAGTTCCTTGCGGTCTGAAGCATTGGGCTGATGTTCGAATTCCATGCCTTGTCAGATCTCCTGTCCGGCGATTGCTGCGGCGAAATCCTGTGCGCGGAAGGCTTCCAGATCGTCGACGCCCTCGCCAACGCCGATGAAATGCACCGGCAGCTTGTGCTTGGCGGCGATGGCGACAAGGATGCCGCCGCGCGCGGTGCCGTCGAGCTTGGTCATCACCAGGCCGGTCACCCCGGCCGTCCGGCCGAAGATCTCGACCTGGCTCATGGCATTCTGGCCGGTTGTCGCATCCAGCGTCAAAAGCACGCTGTGCGGCGCCGACGGATCGTGCTTGCGGATGACGCGGACGACCTTTTCCAGCTCCGCCATCAGTTCCGCGCGGTTCTGCAGGCGTCCGGCCGTGTCGATCAGCAGTACGTCGCAGGCGGCCGCGCGGGCTTCGCGCATCGCATCGAAGACCAGACCGGCGGCATCCGCCCCCGTATCGCGGGCGACGACCGGCGCGCCGGTGCGCTCGCCCCAGATCTTGAGCTGCTCGACGGCGGCGGCGCGGAAGGTGTCGCCGGCGGCGAGCATCACGGATTTGCCCTCGGCCCGGAGCTTCGCGGCAAGCTTGCCGATGGTCGTCGTCTTGCCGGTCCCGTTGACGCCGACCACCAGGATGACATGCGGCGCATGGCTGGCGTCAATCGTCAGCGGCGTTGCGACCGGGTCCAGAACCTTGGCGACTTCCTCGGCGAGGATCCGGCGGACCTCCTCGGCGCTGACTTCCTTGTCGAAACGCCCGTCGCCGATCCGCTCGGTGATGGCCATCGCCGTGTCGACGCCGAGGTCGGCCTGGATCAGCAGGTCTTCCAGCTCCTCCAGGGTGGCGGCGTCGAGCTTGCGCTTGGTGAAAAGCGCGGTGATGCCGCCGGTCAGAGAGGAGGAGGAGCGCGACAGGCCGGCCTTCAGCCGCGCCAGCCAGGACTTCGGCTTTTCCGCCGGGGCGGCTTCGACCTGCGCCGTCGCGGGCGGGGCGTTGTCGGGGACCGGTGTCGCAGCGGTGTCGTCTGCCGGAGCTTCGACCTCGGCCGTTTCCGGCTCTGGCCCGGGCTCCGGCGTCGTTTCCGGCGCAGGGGCCTCGTCGCGCGGGGTGTCCGAAGGCATCGCCTCGGGCGCTGCCGTGGCGTCGTCTGGTTCGGTCGGTCGCGAATCCGTGGTTTTGGCGCCGAACAGGCGTCCGAAGAGGCCGCGTTTTGCTTCGCTCATGCGATCAGGCTGCCTGTGTGTCGAGTGGGGTCGCAAGAAGGTGACGCCCGGTATGCCCGCTGATGCGCAAGGTTACAAGGTCGCCGGCCTGCACGTCCGGCACGTCCGTCTGCTGGAACTCGACCTGGGTGAACTGCGCGCTGCGGCCAAGGCCCTCTCGTTCCACGAGGATTTCGCGGGTCTTGCCGATCTCGTCCTCAAGATGGGCGGTGAGGGCCGCCTCGCCCTTCTGGCGCAGCCTGGCGGCGCGCTCCTTGACGACGGCGCGTTCGAGCTGCGGCATGCGCGCCGCCGGGGTTCCGGGGCGGGCGGAAAAGGGAAACACATGCAGATGCGTCAGCCCGCAGTCGTCGACGATGGCGAGCGTGTTTTCAAACATCGCCTCGGTTTCGGTCGGAAAGCCGGCGATGATGTCGGCGCCGAAAACGACGTCGGGACGGGCCGCGCGCACCTCCTGGCAGAAGCGGATGGTGTCGGCGCGCAGGTGCCGCCGCTTCATGCGCTTGAGGATCATGTCGTCGCCGGACTGCAGCGACAGGTGCAGATGCGGCATCAGCCGTGGCTCGTGCGCGATCAGCTCCATCAGCGCCGGGTCGGCCTCGATGGAATCGATGGAGGAAAGCCGCAGCCGGTCGAGGCCGGGGACATGCTTCAGGATCTTCTGCGACAAGTCCCCCAGCGTCGGGGTGCCGGGAAGATCGCCGCCGTAGCTGGTGATGTCGACACCGGTCAGCACGATCTCGCGGTGACCGTTGTCGACGAGGCGGGCGATCTGGTCGACCACCGCGCCCATCGGCACGGAGCGTGAGTTGCCGCGCCCGAAGGGAATGATGCAGAAGGTGCAGCGGTGGTCGCAGCCGTTCTGCACCTGGACGAAGGCACGGGCGCGCCCTTCCAGGCCGTCGATCAGATGCGATGCGGTCTCGCGCACGCTCATGATGTCGTTGACGCGAACCTTCTCGCTGTCGTCGATGCCGAATTGCGCGACGCGCCCGTAGGAGGCGCGCTCCAGCTTTTCGGAATTGCCCAGCACGAGATCGACCTCCTCCATGGCGGAGAAGGTCTCGGTTTCCGTCTGCGCGGCGCAGCCGGTGACGATGATCCGCGCATTGGGGTTTTCCCGCCGGGCCTTGCGGATCGACTGGCGCGCCTGGCGCACGGCTTCCGCCGTCACCGCGCAGGTGTTGATCAGGATCGCGTCGGAGAGGCCGGCGGCCTCCGCCTCGCGCTTCATCACTTCCGACTCGTAGGAATTGAGCCGGCAGCCGAAAGTCACGACATCGACGCTCACGACACCACCTCCAGGTGCGGGCGGTCGCCCGGCGCGGTCCTGCGGTGGCTCAGGTCGGACATGTCGAGGGCGCCTTCGTATTCGATTTCGGTCGCGCCGGTCATGATGATGTGGTCGTCGCTTGCGCGCCATTCGATATGAAGCGGCCCGCCCGGCAGATGCACCGTGACGCTGCGGCCGGTGCGCCGGTCGCGTGCGGCGGCAACTGCCACCGCGCAGGCTGCCGTGCCGCAGGCCTTGGTCAGTCCGACGCCGCGTTCCCAGACGCGGATCTCGATTGCGTCGTCCGACAGCACATGGGCGAGCGAAATATTGGCGCGCTCGGGAAAGATCGGGTGGTTTTCCAGCAGCGGCCCGACGCCTTCCAGATCGTAGGCATCGAGGTCCGCGACCCAGAACACGGCATGCGGATTGCCGACATTGACCACGCTCGGCGTGTGCAGTACGGGCGCGTCGATCGGTCCGACCTGAAGTTCGATGGCGCGGGTGTCGTGGAATTCCTCCGCCAGAGGAATCTCGTTCCAGGCGAACTTCGGAACGCCCATGTCGACGCTGACCCGTGTCGGATCGTCGGTCGCGGTGGCGACCAGAAGGCCGGCATTGGTCTCGATGGTCGCGCTGGCGCGGCCGCTCTCTTCCATCAGCAGCCGGCCGACGCAGCGCGTGGCGTTGCCGCAGGCGTCGACCTCGCTGCCGTCGCGATTGTGGATGCGCATGAAGGCGTCCGCCCCGGCGGGGCTCGTCTCGACGGTGATCATCTGGTCGAAGCCGATGCCGGTCGCGCGGTCGCCGATTGTCCGGATCGTCTCGACCGGCAGGCGCAGGGGTTCGTCGCGGGCGTCCCAGACAACGAAATCATTGCCGAGCCCGTTCATCTTCAAAAAGGGTATGCTGCGCGCGTTCATCGTCGAAGATGCCTGTCGTGGTGCGCCTCACGCGCCGAATGTGTCCGCGAAACCGTATACAGCGCCTATATGGCGGAAAAGCGCGCGCGGTTCCAGTGCCGCGCGCGCTCTCGCCGTGTTGCAGGTCGACCCGGTCGGCTCAGCGCCGGGCTTCCTCGCGGATGAAGGTGCCGCGTTTCAGGTCGTTGACCGCCTCGATCAGTTCCTGCCGGGTGTTCATGACGATCGGCCCGTGCCAGGCGACCGGCTCGCGGATCGGCGCGCCCGAGACGAGCAGGAAGCGGATGCCGCGCTCGCCGGCCGTCACCGTCACCTCGTCGCCCGTGCCGAAACGCACCAGCGTGCGGTCGCCGCTTTCGTCGCGCACATGGATCTCGCGGCCGTCGACTTCCTTCTCCAGCAGGATGCCCGAGGGCGCGGAGGCGTCGCGGAACGTGCCCGAGCCTTCGAAGATATAGGCAAAGGCCTGGCGGTAGGTGTCGACCGGAAAGCGTTTCGTGCGGCCGGCGGGAACCGAGATGTCGAGATAGCAGGGATCGGCGGCGATGCCGTCGACCGGGCCGCGCTTGCCCCAGAACTCGCCGCAGATCACCCGCACGATTGTGCCGTCGTCGTCGATGATTTCGGCGATCTCGCTGGAGGGTACGTCCTGATAGCGCGGCGAGGTCATCTTCAGCGCCGACGGCAGGTTCGCCCAGAGCTGGAAGCCGTGCATGCGTCCGCGCGCGTCGCCATGGGGCATTTCCTGATGCATGATGCCGCTGCCGGCGGTCATCCACTGGATATCGCCCGCCCCCAGCGTTCCCCGGTTGCCGAGACTGTCGCCGTGATCGACGGTGCCCGCCAGCACATAGGTGATCGTCTCGATCCCGCGGTGCGGATGCCAGGGAAAGCCGGCCTGATAGTCCTGCGGGCGTTCGTTGCGGAAGTCGTCGAACAGCAGGAAGGGGTCATGCGCCGTGGGCTCGCCGAAACCGAAGGCCCGGTGCAGCTTGACGCCGGCGCCTTCCAGCGTCGGCTGGGCGGCGGAAACATGGGTGACGGGTCTGACCGACATGGGGGTCCCTTTCCTTCGGCCGCGGGCGCGCGAAGCGGGAGCGCGGCACGTCTTTTCCTCGCTAGAAGATAGGCGTTCACGGCGGGGGAACCAGTGGCCAACCTTTGGACGCACCGTTCATGCCTGCCGCATCAATCGATGCAAATCGCCGACCCCGGCCTGCTGCCTGCGAGCAAGAGGCGCATGTCCTGTTCCTTGACGGCGACGCAGCCTTCCGTCGGCGTGTAGCCGGGGCGTGCCAGGTGTAAGAAGATCGCGCTGCCGCGTCCGGGAACGGCCGGGTGGAGGTTGCAGTCGAGCACCACGACGATGTTGTAGAGCGGGTCGTCGCGCCACATTGCCTCATGCGAGGCGGCGAAAGGCCGCCGGACGAGGCGGTTGTAACGCGGATGGCCGGGGTCGTCGCACCAGCCCATCCACGGGCGAAGGGGCGTGACCGGGAGCCGGGTGCGGGGGCGCTGCACCCGGTCCGGCCGGTAGTAGACGCTCAGCATCTCGAACCGGCCCGCGGGCGTGGCGCCGTCGCCCTCGCGCTTGTCGCGGGTGATGCCGCCGCGTCCAAGGGCACATGGCACGTCGAGCGATCCCGAGACGAGGCGTCCGCGCGTCACTTCGGCGGACAGGCTTCGTACGGTCAGGTTGCGGGGGCGGGGAGGAGGGGAAGACGACACGTTCGGGTCCCGCTTGCTGGTTGTCTCGACGCTCTTTTTGGACCCGTCATCACCTGCCGGTCAAACCGGCGTGATCCAAATGTGTTGGCCACGCCGCCCTTTTTGATCGATCGCGGCTCGCGAAATCGCGCGGACTTGCTTAAGTGAATGAAGATTGGTTTGATTTCGCAAGACCCTTTGACGGAAGGACAGCCCATGAGCGCACGCAAGATCCTGATTGTCGACGACGACAATGATCTGCGCGAGGCCCTGGTCGAACAGCTCTCGCTTTATGAAGAGTTCGAAACGCTCGAGGCGGAGACAGCGGCCAAGGGGATCGCGGCCGCGGAAGGGGCGCATGTCGACCTGCTGCTGATGGATGTCGGCCTGCCCGATATTGACGGGCGCGAGGCGGTGAAGCTCCTGCGCAAGAAGGGCTTCAAGGCGCCGATCATCATGCTGACCGGCCATGACACCGATTCCGACACGATCCTGGGGCTTGAAGCCGGAGCGAACGATTATGTCGCCAAGCCGTTCAAGTTCGCGGTGCTGCTCGCACGGGTGCGTGCCCATCTGCGCCAGCACGAGCAGAGCGAGGACGCGGTTTTCGCGATCGGCCGTTTTTCCTTCCGCCCGGCGCAAAAGCTGATGACCGATGAATCGGGCGGCAAGATCCGGCTGACGGAGAAGGAAACCTCGATCCTGAAGTTTCTCTACCGTGCCGGCGAGAAGCCGGTCACCCGCGACGTGCTGCTGACCCAGGTCTGGGGTTACAATTCGGGCGTCACCACCCATACGCTGGAAACCCACATCTACCGGCTGCGCCAGAAGGTCGAGCGTGATCCCTCCAATGCGGAACTTCTGGTGACCGAAGCGGGCGGCTACAAGCTGGTGCCGTAAGAGGCCCCGCGCGGTTTCCATGGTGAGGACCCGGCGCGCGCGGCAGGCGAGCGACATTCGGCCCTTGTGCAGGCCGCAGCCTTCAGCGTAATTCTCTTGGCATGAGTCTCGCCCGGGATATGGACCTTTTGCGTCAGGTGCCGCTGCTCTCCGAATTTCCGGACGAGCAGTTGCGTCTGCTCGCGTTTTCGGCCGAAAACGTGAGTTATCGCGATGGCGAGGTGCTGTTCATTTCCGGAGAGCGTGCTGACGGCGGTCTGGTCGTTGCCACGGGGTCTGTCTCGCTCGAAGGCGAGGGTGGCTCCGAAGACGTGCTCGACACCTTCGGTCCCGGAAGCCTGATCGGCGAAACGGCGCTTCTCGTGGAAACGCGGCGTCCGGCACGGGCGGTGGCGAATGGGGCGACCGAGGTGATCCGCATTCGCCGCGCGCTGTTCAAGCGCATGCTGCAGGAATTTCCCGACATCGCGCGCCGTCTGTTCGAGGCGCGGGCGAATGCCTTCGTGGCAACATCCGGCGCCTTGTCCCGGGTCGGTGCTGTGCTGGAGCAGATCGAGCGCGAAAACATCGAGTTTCGCGCCGAGCGCCGCCGCGCGGCCCAGGCGCGCGACGACGATCAGCAGTAGGTTTTCGCTCAGGCGACGCGCAGCGTCACCGGAATGTTGCCCCGCGTCGCGTGCGAATAGGGGCACACCACATGTGCCTTGTCGACGATCGCCTGGGCCTGCGTCTTGTCCATGCCCGGTGCGGTGATCGTCAGCGCGACCTCGATCCCGAAGCCGCCGCCATCCTCACGCGGACCGATGCCGACGTCGGCGGCAACAGAGAGGTCCTCGGGCAGCTTTACCTTCTCCTGACCCGCCACGAATTTCATCGCGCCCAGAAAGCAGGCCGAATAGCCGGCGGCAAAGAGCTGTTCGGGATTGGTGCCCTTGCCACCGTCGCCGCCGAGCTCCTTCGGCGTGGACAGGGTGACCTCGAGCCGGCCATCGTCGCTGTGCGCTGTGCCGGTGCGGCCGCCGGAGGCCTGCGCATGTGCTGTGTAGAGAACGCTCATTGTTGAAACTCCCTTGCGATGTGTCGCGAAAGGATTTTAATAGCGAACAATTAAATTGTGTGCAATTTAATTTTGCAAAGCTTGACAGATGGGGCGACCTGCCCGATTGAACAGCGTCAGACTCCGAAGAAGAGCACCTTGCCATGCCGATCCGCACCGCCGAAGCCAGCCCCGATCCCGACGCCAATCTCCTGCTGTCGCGACAGCTGTGTTTCGCGCTGCATTCCACCACGCTCGCGCTCGGGCGTGTCTATGCGCGGGTGCTGGCGCCGCTCGGCCTCACCTATACGCAGTACCTCGCCCTGATGGTTCTGTGGGAGACGGGCGAGATCTCGGTGAAGCGGCTTGGCGAGCGTCTGTTGCTGGATTCCGGCACGCTGACGCCGCTGTTGAAGCGGATGGAGGCAGCCGGTCTCGTGGCGCGTCAGCGCGATCCCGACGACGAGCGCCGGGTGCTTGTGACGTTGACGCAGGCCGGCGCCGCGCTCAGGGAGCAGGCTCGCGACATACCGGTGCAGGTCGCCCGGATCTGCGCGACGTCGGGTCTGGATCTCGAAGCGCTGAAGACGGATCTCGAGGCGCTGCGCGGGGCGCTTGGCGAGCCGGGTGTGGCGCCGGTGTCGACGGGACAATAAAAAACGCCCGGTGCAAGACCGGGCGTTCGATCCGGAGAAACCGGATGGGGTCAGGCCGCCCGATCAGGCCCAGGGGCGCGTTTCCGCGGTGGCCTGCTCGTAGCGGTCGATCGCCGGCGCCTTTTCCATGGTCAGGCCGATGTCGTCGAGGCCGTTCATCATGCAATGCTTGCGGAACGGGTCGATCTCGAAGGTGATGACACCGCCGTCGGGGCCGCGGATTTCCTGGGCTTCCAGATCGATGGACAGCGTTGCATTGGCGCCGCGCTTGGCGTCGTCCATCAGCTTTTCCAGCTCGTCCTCGGTGACGACGATCGGCAGGATCCCGTTCTTGAAGCAGTTGTTGTAGAAAATGTCGGCAAAGCTCGTCGAGATCACGCAACGAATGCCGTAGTCGAGCAGTGCCCAGGGCGCATGCTCGCGGCTCGATCCGCAGCCGAAATTGTCGCCCGCAACCAGAATCTTGGCGCCCTTGTAGGCCGGCTGGTTCAGCACGAAATCCGGATTTTCCGAACCGTCGTCATTGGTGCGCATCTCGTGGAACAGCGCGCTGCCGAGCCCGGTGCGCTTGATCGTCTTGAGGAACTGCTTGGGGATGATCATGTCCGTGTCGATGTTGATGATCGGCAGCGGCGCGGCGACGCCCGTCAGCTTGTCGAATTTTTCCATTTTTCCGGGATCTCCTCGGGATCGAAAGAAGGGAACCTGCGTGCAGGCGATGATCAGGCTGCGAGGCTTGTGGCCGCGTCGACACCGAGCATCAGGTTGAGGTTCTGGACGGCGGCGCCGGAGGCACCCTTGCCCAGGTTGTCGTAAACGGCCATCAGCACGGCTTGCGCGCGGCTGTCGTCGGCAAAGACATGCAGGCGCATGCGGTTGGTGCCGTTGAAGGTTTCCGGGTCGAGCTCCGGCGTGCGATCGACGTCGGCAAGCGGCGCGACATCGACGAAGCTGCCGTCGAGGCTTGCAAAATGCGCCTCGAGCGCGGCATGCAGCTCGGCGCCGGTCGGCACCTTCGCCAGGGTTTCGAGCCTGAGCGGGACGGAGGTAACCATGCCTTGCGCGTAGTTGCCGACCGAGGGAATGAAGATCGGCGTCGAGGCGAGCGTTGCGTATTGCGTCAGCTCCGGCAGGTGCTTGTGGCGAAAGCCGAGGCCGTAGGGCAGATACGGCGGCTTGTTCGCCCCCGGCGCCTCATAGGCCTCGATCATCTGGCGTCCGCCGCCGGAATAGCCGGAGATCGCGTTGATCGTGACGGGATAGTCGGCCGGCAGCAGGCCGGCCTCGATCAGCGGCCGCAGGCAGGCGATCACGCCCTGCGGATAGCAGCCGGGATTCGACACCCGCTTCGACGCGGCAATCGCCGCACCTTGCGTCTTCGTCATTTCCGCAAAGCCGTAGTCCCAGCCGTCCGCGGTGCGATACGCCGTCGAGGCGTCGATCACCCGCGTGGTGTCGGTCTCGATCAGCGACACGCTCTCGCGCGCGGCATCGTCCGGCAGGCACAGGATCGCGATATCGGCGCCGTTCAGACAGTCGGCGCGGGCGGAGAGGTCCTTGCGCTTGTCGGCCGGGATCGAGATCAACTCCAGGTCGCGGCGACGCGACAGCCGCTCGCGGATCTGCAGACCCGTCGTGCCGGCTTCACCGTCGATGAACACTTTCGCGACCATTGCCCTTCTCCAACAAATTTCTGCCGCGGCGCGGAGTGCGCCAGCGTGCGGAGCGTGTTCTACACCACGCCCGGCCGGTTTGTCATGCATTCGCGCCGGCTTTCCCGCCGGTGCGTCGGTGCTGCCCGTCCGTCAGCGCGCCATGCCATGATACTCCGGGTTCGGGCGCATGTCGGTTGCCGCGGCGACGCGGTTCGACATGTTGAAGAATGCGGTCACCGAGGCGATGTCCCAGATGTCGCGGTCGCTGAAGCCCGCGTCGCGCAGTGCCTGGCGGTCGGCTTCCAGGATCTCGGCCGGGCGTTCGGTGAGCTTGACGGCGAAATCGAGCATGGCGCGCTGGCGCGGGCTCAGATCGGCGACGCGATAGTTCATCACCATCAATTCGCCGAGCTCCGGATCGCCAGACAGCTGGCGCACCGCAGCGCCATGGGCGGTCAGGCAATAGAAGCAGCGGTTTACCGCAGAAACGGCGACCGCGATCATCTCGCGTTCGAGTTTGCTCAGCCCGCTGTCGGCCAGCATCAGGTCGTTGTACATCGCGGTAAAGGCGTCGAACTTGTCCTGATTGAAGGAATAGGCGGTCAGGACATTGGGGACGAGACCGAGCTTTTCCTGACACTTCGCGAAATAAGCCTCGGTTTCGCCGGACAGCGGCGTCTCCTGCGTCAAGTCGAGTGCGACGGGCTTTTTGTGTTTGCTCATGGTTTTGCCTTTTTCTCCCTGCTGCGTGCGCCAGGCTGCGGTCGGTCCACGACTTTACGTTCGACTTTTGGAGAAGTCATTCCATCGTCGGCAGTCTCGGCCTAGCATGCGCTGGATCGGGGGCGCCAGCAGGGCGAATCACTTGCGTGGCCTTAAACCCGTTCTGCGTTGACATTCATGAAACACCGGCGATGCAGATGACGGCGCCGGATGGTGGGGAACAATGCCCGAAGTACGAGATCAGGCGAAGGCCACGTTGATTGACGCCGTGGTGGCGGAACTCGAGCCGCAAGTCGGCGCGTTTGCGCGGGACCTCTTCGCGCGCGGCGCGGCGGAAGATGTCGTCGCCTATACGGTCACGGATCTTGTTGCCGTGGCGCGCGTCGCCTGGGAAGAGATGGCGACCCATCCGCTCGGAACCCATCGGATTCATATCTACAATCCCGAGTCGTCCGGCGACAGGAGCCGGGCCGCCGACGTGACCATCGTCGAGATCCTCAACGACAACATGCCGTTCCTTGTCGATTCGGTCATGGGCGAGCTTCAGGCAAGCGGCTTCGAGGTGCGCCTCGTGCTGCACCCGATCCTGTCCGTGGAGCGCAGCGACAGCGGCGAACTGGTCCGCTATGCCGGGGCGGGAAAGGCAGGCGGCGAGGGCTGCCGTCGGGAAAGCCTCATCCATATTCACGTCGCGCGGATCGACACCGCGCAGGAGCGCTCGCAGCTGGCGGAGCGCCTCGAAGCGGTGATGACCGACGTGCGCGCCGCCGTGCGCGACTGGTCGGCCATGCGCGACCGCCTGGCGACGGCTATTGCGACCTACAAGGAAAACCCGCCGCCCGTGCCGGTCGACGAACTGGCGGAAGCCATCCAGTTCCTGGAGTGGATCGCGGCCGACAATTTCACGCTGCTCGGCATGCGCGAATATTACTTCGAAGGCGGCATTTCCAAGGGGGAACTCTCGCACAAGAAGGGCTCTGGGCTCGGGCTTCTGGCCGATCCGGAAGTGCGCGTTTTGCGGCGCGGCTCCGAATTCGTCGTGATCACGCCGGAAATCCGCGACTTCCTGATGAAGCCGGAGCCGCTGATCATCTCCAAGGCGAATGTGAAGAGCCGGGTGCACCGCCGGGTGCATATGGATTACGTCGGGGTGAAGCTCTTCGACGAGGGCGGCGAACTCGTCGGCGAGCTGCGCGTGGTCGGTCTGCTGACGGCGACCGCCTATACGCTCTCCACCAAGAACATTCCCTTTCTCCGCCGCAAGATCGACAGCGTGCTGAGCCGCGCCGGCTACGATCCCGACAGCCATTCCGGCCGCGCGCTGCTCAACGTGCTGGAAAGCTACCCGCGCGACGAGCTGTTCCAGATCGATCCGCAGCTCCTGTATGAATTCGCGACCGCGATCCTGCAGCTCGACGAACGCCCGCGCATTCGCGTTCTGGCGCGCCGCGACCGCTTCGACCGGTTCGTGTCGATCCTCTGCTACGTCCCGCGTGACCGCTACACCACGGAGGTCCGCCTGCGGATCGGCGCCTATCTCGCCAAGGTGTTCGACGGGCGCCTGTCGGCCTGGTACGTCGCCTATCCGGAAGGCCCGCTGGCGCGGGTGCATTTCATCGTCGGCCGCGACCAGGGCGAGACCCCGGATCCGGGCCAGGAGACGCTGGAGCAGGCGGTTGCCGGCATCGTGCGGACCTGGACCGACGACCTGCGCGACGCCTTGCGCGCCGCCTATGGCGGTCACAAGGCGCTGGAGCATGCGCAGCGGTACGCCGACGCCTTCCAGGCGGGCTACCGCGAGGTCTATTCGGCCGAAACGGCGCTTGAGGACATCCGCATCATCGAGAAGCTGAGCGACGAGGCCGATACCGCGCTCACCTTCACCCGGCGGGCACAGGATGCGCGGAACCGGGTGGTGTTGAAGGTCTACCACCACCTCGTCCCGATCCCGCTGTCGGCGCGCGTGCCGATCCTGGAGAACATGGGCTTTCGGGTCATCAACGAACGCACCTATCGCCTGACGCCGGAAGAGCGTCCGCTCGCCTATCTGCACGAATTGTCGCTCGAGCCCGTCGGCGGCGGCGAGATCGACCTGACCGACGACCTCAAGCTCCGGCTCGAGGCGCTGTTCATGGCGATCTGGCGCGGCGAAACGGAATCCGACGGCTACAACGCGCTGGTGCTTTCGGCCGGGCTCGGCTGGCGCGACATCGCCATGCTGCGCGCCCTGTCGCGCTATCTGCGCCAGGCCGGCATCCGCTATTCCGAAGACTACATGTGGCGCACGCTCAACCGCTATTCGGACGTGGCGCGCAAGCTCGTCGAAATGTTCCATCTGCGCTTCGATCCCGATCCCAACGGCGAGGACCGCTCGCTGGGCGCGGAACGCGTGGAACGCGATCTCCTCGACAGCCTCGAACAGGTCGACAGTCTCGACGACGACCGGATCCTGCGCCGCTTCGACAATGTCATCAACGCGATGCTGCGCACCAACTTCTTCCAGATCGATGCCCATGGTCTGCCGAAGCAGACCTTCGCCTTCAAGCTCGATCCGCAGCGCATCGAGGAACTGCCGCTGCCGCGTCCGTTCCGCGAGATCTTCGTCTACAGCCCGCGGGTGGAAGGCGTGCATCTGCGCTTCGGCAAGGTGGCGCGCGGCGGCCTGCGCTGGTCGGACCGGGCCCAGGACTTCCGTACCGAGGTGCTCGGCCTGGTCAAGGCCCAGCAGGTGAAGAACGCGGTGATCGTTCCCGTCGGCGCCAAGGGCGGCTTCGTGCCGAAGCATCTGCCGGTCGGCGGCAGCCGCGACGAGGTCTTCGCGGAAGGCACCAAGGCCTACAAGATCTTCATTTCCTCGCTGCTCGACGTCACCGACAACCTGAGCGGCGACACGATCTGGCCGCCGGAGCGCGTGGTGCGTCACGACGACGACGACCCCTATCTCGTGGTTGCCGCGGACAAGGGCACGGCGACCTTCTCCGACACGGCGAATGCGATCTCCGAAAGCCGGAACTTCTGGCTCGGCGACGCCTTTGCTTCCGGCGGCTCGGCCGGCTACGACCACAAGAAGATGGCGATCACCGCGCGCGGTGCCTGGGAGGCGGTCAAGCGCCATTTCCGGGAAATGAACCGGGACATCCAGACGGAGCCTTTCACGGTCGCCGGCGTCGGCGACATGTCGGGCGATGTCTTCGGCAACGGCATGCTGCTGTCGAAGGCGATCCGCCTTGTCGCGGCCTTCGACCATCGCGACATCTTCCTGGACCCGGATCCCGACCCGGCGACCACCTGGGAGGAGCGCAAGCGGGTTTTCGATCTCGGCCGCTCGTCCTGGCAGGATTATGACACGTCGCTGATTTCAAAGGGCGGCGGGGTGTTCTCGCGCCAGTCGAAGTCGATCGCGCTGTCGCCGGAAATCCAGGAGCTTCTCGGCGTCACGAAATCCAAGGCGACGCCGCAGGAAGTGATCAACGCGATCCTCAAGATGAACGTCGACCTGCTCTGGTTCGGCGGCATCGGCACCTATATCCGTGCAGCCGGCGAGAGCGATGCGGATGTCGGCGACCGCGCCAATGACGCGATCCGCGTCACGGCCGGAGACGTCGGGGCCAAGGTGATCGGCGAGGGCGCCAATCTCGGCATGACCCAGCGCGCGCGTATCGCCTTCAACCGGCGCGGCGGGCGGTGCAACTCCGATGCGATCGACAATTCCGCCGGGGTGAACTCCTCCGATATGGAGGTGAACATCAAGATCGCGCTGGGCGCCGCCGTGCGGGCCAACACGCTGACGGTCGCAGACCGCAATGTGTTGCTTGCCGAGATGACGGAGGAGGTCGCGGCCCTGGTGCTGCGCAACAACTATCTCCAGACGCTCGCCATCAGTCTCTCCGAGCTGCGCGGCATGGAGGAGTTCGGTTACCAGCGCCGGATGATGCGGCAACTGGAACAGGCTGGCCTGCTCGACCGGTCTGTCGAGGAACTGCCTGACGAGGTCGCGCTCGACGAGCTGGAGGCGACGGAAACCGGGCTGACGCGCGCGGAGACCGGCGTGCTGCTCGCCTATGCCAAGCTCACGCTCTACGACAAGCTCCTCGACAGCACCGTTCCCGACGATGCCTATCTGGCCAGGGAGCTGTTCCGCTACTTCCCGGTCCAGATGCAGGAGCGTTATGGGCAGGAGGTCGAGGGCCATCGGCTGCGGCGCGAGATCATCGCCACGATGCTTGCCAACTCGATGATCAACCGGGGCGGCCCGACCTATCTGACCCGCATCGCCGACCAGACCGGCGCGGAGCCGGCCCATATCGCCCAGGCCTTCGCGGTCGTTCGGGACGCCTACGGGCTGACCGCGCTCAACACCGAGATCGACGCGCTCGACACGCGGATCGACGGCGGCCTGCAGCTCCGCCTCTATGCGGCCGTGCAGAATCTGGTGCTTGAACAGTCGGTCTGGTTCCTGCGCAATGTCGACTTCGCGGACGGGCTCGAGGCCCAGGTCCTGCGGTTCCGCTCCGGGATCGAGGCGCTGGCGCCGTCGCTCTCGGAGGTGGTGCAGGACGCGATGCGTGCGGAAGTCTCCGCAGAGGCGGCCCGCCTCGGCGAGGCCGGCGTGCCGGTGGCTCTCGCGCAGCGGATCGCGCGCCTGCCGCTGGAAGCGGAAGTGCCGGACATCGTGCTGGTCGCGGAACAAAGCGGGCGCGCGTTGCCGGAGGTGGCCTCGGTCTTCTTCAAGGTGGCCGGGCATTTCCGCCTGGGCGCGATGGAAACCAAGGCGCGCGACCTGCGCATCCTCGACTATTACGACGGGCTCGCGCTCGACCGGGCGCGCGCCACGCTTGCCGGTGCCCATCGCGATGTGACGCGCAATGCGCTGGCCGCCGGCGGGTTCGAAACCTGGCTTGAGGAAAACGAGGCACGAGTGGTGCGCACCGCAAGGGCTGCCAACGAGATCATGGAAGGCGATCTCACCGTGTCGAAGTTCTCGGTCGCAGCCAGCCTGCTCGCCGAACTGGCGCAATGAGCGACGCGGGCGTACCGCCGCCTGTCGTTCCCGGCGACCCGGAGCTCCGCTCCGGGTCGTTGCCCGCGCTGCGGCGCGGCGCGGTGCCCGCCTGGCTCCTGTTCGACTGGGCGGCACAGCCGTTTTTCACCCTGGTGACGACCTTCGTTTTCGCGCCCTATTTCGCCTCTGCCGTGGCGGCAACGCCGGCGGAAGGTCAGGCGTTGTGGGGCTATGCGACGGCGGCGGCCGGACTGGCGATCGCGGTGCTTGCACCGGTGCTCGGCGCGATCGCCGATCGCACGGGCGCGAGAAAACCGTGGATTGCGGCCTTTTCGGTTCCCTTCGTTTTCGGCTGCGGTCTGCTCTATTTCGCGGTGCCAGGGGCTCCGGGCGGCATCGCCATCGCTTTGGTGGGCTTTGCCATCGCGACGCTCGGCGTCGAATTCGCCACCGTCTTTACCAATGCGATGATGCCGGATCTCGTGCCGCGCCAGCGTCTCGGACGCCTGTCGGGAAGCGGCTGGGCGACCGGCTATGCCGGCGGCCTCGTGTCTCTCGTCATTGCGCTGGGGCTGATGGCCGCCAACCCGGAGACCGGGCGGACCCTTCTCGGGTTCGAGCCGATCCTCGGTCTCGATCCGGTCCTTCGCGAAGGCGACCGGGCATCGGGCCCCTTCTCCGCGCTCTGGTATCTCGTCTTCGTGCTGCCGCTGTTCCTGCTGGTGCCGGACGTGCCGCGCCGCGCCGTGGGGCTTGGCGCCGCGGTCGGCGAGGGTCTGACCGACCTTGCCCGTACCCTGCGCATGGCCCGCGCCAATCGTCAGGTGTTCACGTTCCTTCTGGCCAACATGATCTACAAGGACGGGCTCGTCGCGCTCTTCGCCTTCGGCGGCATCTATGCGGCCGGAGTGCTCGACTGGTCGAGCGTCGAGATCGGCACATTCGGCATTCTGCTGACCATCACAGGCACGTTCGGTGCGGTGATCGGCGGGCGGCTCGACGACCGGCTCGGGCCGCGACCGGTGATCGCGGGCGCGCTCGTGGTGCTCATCCTGTGCGGGCTGGGGCTTGTCTCCGTCGATCGGGACACGGTGTTCTTCGTCATCGACGTCGCGCCGGCGGCTGGTAGCGGCGGGCTGTTCGCGACACTGCCGGAGCAGGTGTTTCTGGTTCTGGGGGGCGTGCTCGGCGCCGTCGCCGGGCCGCTTCAGGCCGCATCGCGCACGCTGCTTGTCCATCTCGCGCCGCGCGAAAGAGTGACCCAGTATTTCGGCCTGTTCGCGCTTTCGGGCAAGGTGACGAGTTTCCTAGCGCCGCTGTCCGTCGGCCTGGTGACGGCGGCAACGGCGAGCCAGGCCGCCGGCATGGCGGTGATCCTGGCGTTCTTCTCGCTCGGACTGTGGTTGCTGCTGAAGGTCCGCGATCCGCGGTCCGCTCACTAGATGAAGCGGACCGCGCAGGGGATCGGGATCAGCCGACGGCCTTGACGGCTGCGCGTTCCGCGCGCTTGCGGTCATGCGGATCGAGCAGCGCCTTGCGCAGGCGGATGTTCTTCGGCGTCACCTCGACCAGTTCGTCGTCGGTGATGTAGGACAGCGCGGCTTCCAGCGACAGGCGGATCGGGGTGGTGAGGCGGACCGCCTCGTCCTTGCCCGAGGAGCGCACGTTGGAGAGCTGCTTGCCCTTCAGCACATTGACCTCGAGGTCGTTGCCGCGGGTGTGCTCGCCGACCAGCATGCCGCGATAGACCTTGACGCCCGGATCGATCAGCATCGGGCCGCGATCTTCCAGGTTGAACAGCGCATAGGCGACCGCCTCGCCGTCGCCGTTGGAGATCAGGACGCCGGTGTGACGGCCCGGGATCTCGCCCTTGAACGGGGCATAGGCGTGGAACACGCGGTTGAAGATCGCGGTGCCGCGCGTATCCGACAGGAGTTCCGACTGATAGCCGATCAGGCCGCGAGTCGGGGCGTGGAAGACGAGCCGGCTGCGGCCGCTGCCGGAGGGGCGCATTTCCAGAAGGTCGGCTTTGCGCTCGGAGAGCTTCTGCACGACGATGCCGGAGTGTTCCTCGTCGACGTCGATGATCACTTCCTCGATCGGCTCCAGGCGCTCGCCGTTCTCGCCGGTCTGGAACACGACGCGCGGGCGGCCGACGCAGAGCTCGAAGCCCTCGCGGCGCATGTTCTCGATCAGGATCGCCAGCTGCAGTTCGCCGCGCCCGGAGACGATGAAGGCGTCCGCCTCGGGCGAATCCTCGATCTGCAGCGCGACGTTGCCTTCCGCCTCGTCCATCAGCCGCTTGCGGATGACGCGCGACTGCACCTTGTCGCCTTCGGTGCCGGCAAGCGGGCCGTCGTTGACGAAGAAGGTCATCGACAGGGTCGGCGGATCGATCGGCTGCGCGGGTACGGGTTCGGAGACCTCAGGCGCGCAGATCGTGTCGGAAACGGTTGCCTCGGACAGGCCGGCGATGGAGATGATGTCGCCGGCAACCGCCTTGTCGATCGGCTGGCGCTCAAGCCCGCGAAACGCCAGAACCTTCGAGATGCGGCCGGTTTCGACCGTCTTGCCGTCGCGCGACAGCGCCTTGACGGCCATGTTCGGAACGACCTCGCCCGAGATGATGCGCCCGGTCAGAATGCGCCCGAGGAAAGGGTTCGGCTGCACGGTGGTCGCCAGCATGCGGAAGGCGCCCTCTTCGGCGCTCGGAGCGGGAATGTGCTGTTCGACGAGTTCGAACAGGGGATCCATGGAATCCATCGGACCGGAAGGGTCCGTTGCCATCCAGCCCTGCTTGGCGGAGCCATAGAGCACCGGGAAGTCGAGCTGGTTCTCGTCGGCGTCGAGGGCGGCGAAAAGGTCGAAAACCTCGTCGAGCACTTCTTCGGCGCGCTGGTCCGGCTTGTCGATCTTGTTGATCGCAACGATCGGGCGCAGGCCGAGCTTAAGCGCCTTGCCGAGCACGAATTTGGTCTGCGGCATCGGGCCTTCCGCCGCATCCACCAGCAGGACGACGCCGTCGACCATGTGCAGGATGCGCTCGACTTCGCCGCCGAAGTCGGCGTGGCCCGGCGTATCGACGATGTTGATGCGCGTGTCGCCATGGGTCAGCGAGGTGACCTTGGCCAGAATGGTGATGCCACGCTCGCGCTCGAGATCGTTGGAATCCATCATCCGCTCTTCCGTCTTCTGGTTGTCGCGGAAGGAGCCGGATTGCTTCAAGAGCACGTCAATCAGCGTCGTCTTGCCATGATCGACGTGCGCAATGATGGCGATGTTACGCAGGTTCATGTGGTGTCGTGCTCCAAAAAAGATACCGCGGGCCCCTCGGACCCGCGGATTTTCGCGCCCCTCTATAAACCGGGGGGCGGTTTCTTGCAATGCAGCAAACCGCAACGTCGCCTTGACAGTTTCTTCGGACCGGACCAATTACTAAGGTAAGCATATAATATGGAGTGCTTATGACTTCGGTCGTCCCACCTCGCCCGATCGGCTATCTGGTCGCCGATATCGCGCGGCTGATGCGCCGGCGCTTCGTGCGCGCGCTCGCCGCCGCCGATACGGGCGTCACCGCGGCCGAGGCCCGGGTGCTGGCCTATGTCGAGCACTATCCGGGTCAGCGGCAGGCGGCGCTTGCCGAGCGCCTGGGCGTGGAGCCAATGACGCTCAGCGCGCTTCTCGACCGGCTGGAGGCCGCCGGCCTCTTGCGGCGCTTGCCGGATCCCCAGGATCGCCGCGCCAAGTTGATCGAAATTGATCCGAACGCAACGCCGGTGCTGGAGCGCATCCACGATGTCGCGATCCGGCTGCGGATGGAGGCAGTGGAGGGGTTTGCGCCCGCCGATGTCGATGCCGTCTACGACCTGCTGGAACGCATGCATGAAAATCTGGCCGACTGCGGCCCCCCGGAGACGTCATGACAACGACAGATGCCGGCACCCTGAAGCCGGACCACCACGCCACGCAGACGCCGCTTCCGCCAATGAGCGAGCGACGCACCGCCATCCTGGGCGCGGCTCTTGTCGCCATCGGCCCCATCACCATGGCGCTCTACACGCCGGCGATGCCGGTGCTTGCCGAGGTGTTTTCCACATCCTCGTCGATGGTGAAGCTGACGCTCACGGCCTATTTCACCGGCTTCGCGCTGACGCAGCTTGTCTGCGGCCCGCTGACGGACGCCTTCGGCCGCAAGTCCGTGACGCTTGTCTTCCTGATGCTCTATCTCGCCTCGACGGTGATGGCGGCCTTCGCCCCAACAATCGAGTGGATGCTGGTGGCGCGTACCATGCAGGGCATTGGCGCCTCGGTCGGCGTGGCGGTGTCGCGGGCGATCGTGCGCGACCAGTTCACCGGGCAGACCTCGGCCCGCATCATGAACGCCATTGCGATGATGCTCGCCATCGGCCCGGCGCTTGCTCCCTCCATCGGCGGCGTCACGCTCGAACTGTTCGGATGGCGCGAGATCTTCTGGGCGATGCTGATCTATGGCGTGGTGCTGGTGTTCGGCATCCTGGTCTTCCTGCGCGAGACCAACGCCTATATCGATCCGTCGAACCTCAAGCCCGGCGTGCTCCTGCGCAACTACCTCATGCTTCTGATCGACCCGCGCTTCCTGCAGCCGAGCCTTCTCGTCGGCCTCGGAATCGGCACGATCTACACGCTTGCGACCATCCTTCCCTTCGTGCTGATCGAGCAGGTCGGGCTGACGCCGACGCAATTCGGCTTCGGCATGATGATCCAGTCCGGCTCCTTCATCACCGGCGCCATCGTCACGTCGCGGTTGCTGAAGCGGATGGATGCGGAGGCGTTGTTGCCCTTCAGCCTGAGCTGCATGGTGCTGTCGGGTCTTGCGATGATCCTGCTGCTTTCGCTTGCCGAGCCGCGGTTCCTGACGGTGATGCTGCCGGTCGGCGCCTTCGCTTTCAGTCTGGCGATGTCGCTGCCGTCGGCCTCCACCGCCGCGCTGCAGGGCTTCCCGCGTCTTGCGGGATCGGCCTCATCCATGATGGGGTTCATGCAGTTCGGCGCAGGCCTTGCGGGCAGCCTGGTCGCGGCCGGTCTCGGCGATCCGCTTGTCGGCTTGACCGTGGTGCCGCCGACGATGCTGTTTCTTGCGGTCGGCTCCTACGTCGGGCTTGGCCGCTACAATCGCCGCCGGCGGGCGGTCGCCGGATAGGCTCCCGCGCGGCGTCGCGCGAGAGCCTTTGGTCGGCGGGGTTGATTATCCCTTGCGCACGGGATCGAGCGTCACCGAATAGAGCTCCTGGTCGGCGACGTCCATCAGGCGGACGGTCATCTGTTCGCTGGCGCCGTCAATGTCGACGAGACCGAAGAACTGAAGCCCCATGGAGGGCGGCAGGTTCGCGCCCTGGCTTTCGTCCGGGTCCTTCACGTATTTCACGTCCGGGCCGAAGGTCTTGTCGAGCGCGTTCGGACCGAAGGTGCCGGCATGCAGCGGACCGGAGACGAACTCCCAGAACGGCTTGAAGTCCTGGATCTGCGCGCGGTCGGGGCTGTAGTGGTGCGCGGCGGTGTAATGCACGTCCGCCGTCAGCCAGACGATGTTGTCGATGTCGGCCGCGCGGATGAACCGCAGAAGGTCGGCGAATTCGAGCTCGCGGCCCTTCGGCGCGCCGTCGTCGCCGTTCGCGACCGCTTCCGCGCCAGCCTGCGCCTTCCAGTCGTCCCAGACGATCAGGCCGATCGGCATATCGCAGGCAATCACCTTCCAGGTCGCGCGCGAGGCGGCAAGTTCACGCTTCAGCCAGGCGAGCTGCTCCGCACCGAGAACGCGCGAGACGTCGCTCATTTCGGTTTCCATGGACGCACCGTTAGGCCCGCGGTAGCTGCGCAGATCGAGGAAGAAGACGTCGAGCAGCGGTCCATAGGCGATCTTGCGATAGACGCGGCCGGGTTCCGCCGGCTGGTAGCGGATCGGAGTCATCTCGTGGAAGGCACGTCCCGCGCGGGCGGCAAGCAGCGCGACGTTCTTCTCGGTGTAGCGGTCGTCGGCGGTGAGGTCCTTCGACGCCGACCAGTTGTTGACGACTTCGTGGTCGTCCCACTGGAAGAAGGTCGGGACTTCCGCGTTCATGGCGCGCAGGTTGGCGTCGAGCAGGTTGTATTTCCACTGGCCGCGATACTCGTCGAGCGTCTCGGCGACCTTGGATTTTTCCGGCGTGACAATGTTCTTCCACGTCGTGCCGTCGGCCAGTTCGACGCTCTCCTTCAGCGGGCCGTCGGAATAGACCGTGTCGCCGGAATGCAGGAAGAAGTCGGGGCGGTGCTTCAGCATGGTCGCATAGATCTTCATGCCGCCGCGGGCCTCGTCGATGCCCCAGCCCTGTCCGGCGGTGTCGCCCGACCAGGCGAAGCGGATGTCGCGGCGCGAGGCCGGTGCCGTGCGCAGGCGTCCGACCATGGGTTCGGACACGGCCTTCACGTCATTGAGGTCCTGGAAGGCGACGCGGTAGAAGATCTCCTGATCCGACGGCAGGCTCTCGAGCAGCCGCTTGACGGCGAAATCGCTTTCGGGAAGGGCGTCGATGGCGGCCAGGCGGCGCGGATTGGCGAAGCTGTCGGTCGTGTCGACCTCCACCAGCATCCGCGACGGCCGGTCGGCGCGGGCCCAGATCATCGCGGACTGCGTGTCGACATCGCCCGATTGCAGGCCGTGGGTGATGATCGGCCGGGCAGCGGCGCGCGAATAGGCGGGAAGCGCCAGGGCCGCGGTGGCGGCGACGCCGCTTGCGGCGGTGGAAACGAGAAAACGGCGGCGTGTCAGAGCGGATGTCATTTGCGAGAACTCCGGTGGGGGCAATGTCGAGTGGCCCCGAAGACAAAGGAGAGCGCGTGCGATCGCGCGGTCCGTGAGACCGGCGGAACGGTGGCAGGGATTTTTGACAGCCGGTTTTCACCGGTGTGACAAACTGCCGAAGATTTGGTGACGGTTGCTCCGCAAAGCAGCCTTGACGCGCAAGCCCGCACGGCGCAAGACCCACAGTCGCGGTATGAAAAACGGTCCGGCGCGTGGAGGCGGCGCCGCCATCGTGTCGACGAGGATGCCGAGAGCGGAAGACGAGAAATGACACCCCTGAAAGATCCGGCGCATCTCGCCTTTCCCGGTGGCGGGCTTGCCCTCGACCGGCCCCGGGTGATGGGCATTCTCAACGTCACGCCGGATTCCTTTTCCGACGGCGGGCGCTTTCTGGCGCGCGAGGACGCGCTTGCCAACGCCCGCAAGATGATCGCTCACGGCGCCGACGTGATCGACATCGGCGCGGAGAGCACCCGTCCCGGCGCCGTTCCGGTGCCGCCGGAAGAGGAATGGCGGCGGCTGGCGCCGGTGCTGTCCGAGGTCGTGGCAATGGGCACGCCTGTCTCCATCGACACCTACAAGGCGCCGATCGCGCGCGATGCCTGCCGCGCCGGAGCCGTAATCGTCAACGACGTGTGGGGCCTGCAGAAGGACCCCGGCATGGCCGATGTCGTCGCCGAGGCCGGCGCCGCGGTGATCATGATGCACAACCGCGCCGCCGCCGATGCCGAGATCGACATTCTCGACGATATCGACCGTTTCTTCGAACGCTCGCTGGACATCGCCGAACGGGCCGGGATCGCGCCCGAAAAGCAGATGCTCGATCCGGGCATCGGCTTCGGCAAGACGCTTGACCAGAATTACCTCGTCCTCAACCGGCTCGAAACGCTCGCCAAACACGGCCGGCCGCTGATGGTCGGCGCGTCGCGCAAGCGCCTGATCGGTGCGGTGCTCAGCGTCGATACCGATGACCGGCTCTATGGCTCGCTGGCCATTCACACAGTCGCCATGATGAAGGGAGCGGCCATGATCCGCGTGCACAATGTCCAGCCCCATGCGGATGCCGCGCGCATCGTCAGGGCGATTTCCGCAGAGGGCGTGGCGTGAGCGACACATCCACGTCGAAGCCGGTGCGTGCCGCGCTGGGGCTCGGCTCAAACATCGGCGACACGCGGGCCAATCTCGATGCGGCGCTCGCCGGCTTGAGCGACAGCGGCCCGGTGCGGGTCATCGCGCGGTCCAGCGACTATCGCACCCCTCCCTGGGGACCGGTGCCGCAGGACGATTATCGCAATGCCTGCGCGCTGGTGGAAACGACGCTGTCTCCGCGGGCCCTGCTCGACCTCTGCCTGTCGGTGGAGCGGGCGCTGGGGCGCGTGCGCGACGTGCGCTGGGGGCCGCGGCTGATCGATATCGACGTGCTCGTCTACGGCGAGGAAAAGGTCGAGGAAGAGGGACTGTCGATCCCGCATCCGCGCATGGCGGAACGCGCCTTCGTGCTGGTGCCGCTGGCCGAGATCTGGCCCGACGCGCCGATTGGCGACGGCCGCACGGCCGCCGAAGCGCTTGCGAGCTGTCCGGGACAGGACGAGATCCGCCGGCTCGACGACGCCTGAGGCGGCGCGCCGGGGACCGACGGTCAGTCGTTTCCGGGCGCGCTCTTGGTCACGGCATCGCGGCCGAAGTTCGGAATGTCGGTGTCCTGACCCGCTTCGACGATGGAGCGGCGGATGCTGCGCGTGCGGGTGAAGAGGTCGAACAGCGCATCGCCGTCGCCCCAGCGCACCGCGCGCTGCAGGGCCGCGAGATCCTCCGAAAACCGCGCCAGCATCTCCAGGATCGCGTCCTTGTTGTGCAGGCACACGTCGCGCCACATGGTCGGATCGGAGGCCGCCAGCCGGGTGAAGTCGCGAAAGCCCGAGGCGGAGTATTTGATCACTTCCGACTTTGTCACGGCTTCCAGATCGTCCGCCGTGCCGACGATGTTGTAGGCGATGATATGCGGAAGATGCGAGACGATGGCCAGCACCAGATCGTGGTGGTCGGCATCCATGGTCTCGACGGTCGAGCCGCAGGCCTCCCAGAAGGCCGTCAGCCGGGCGACGGCATCCGCATCGGCGTCGTCCGTGGGCGTCAGGATGCACCAGCGGTCGCGGAAGAGCTCCGCAAAGCCGGCGTCGGGCCCGGACTCTTCCGTGCCGGCGATCGGATGGCCGGGAATGAAATGCACGGTCCCGGGCAGATGCGGTGCCATCTGGCGGATGACCGACGCCTTGGTCGATCCGACGTCGGTGACGATTGCGCCCGGCGCAAGCGCGGGCGCGATCCATTTCGCCACCGCCTCGCTCGCGCCGACGGGCACGCAGAGGATCACCAGATCCGCATCCGCCACCGCCTCGCCCGCGTCGAGGCAATATCGGTCGCCCAGGCCCAGTTCCTCCGCGCGGCGCAGCGTATGCTCCGAGCGGGTGGAAACGACGATTTCCGAGGCAAGGCCGTTGCGCCGGATGACGTGGGCGAGCGAGGACCCGATCAGGCCGATGCCGATCAGGGCGACGCGGGAAAAGGGCGTGAAGGACATGAGACTGCTTGTGGTTTGGGGGGCGCCGCGTCTCGGCGGCGCCCGTGCCGTGATCAGGCGGCGAGGAAGGCCTTGAGCTCCGCGATGACCGCGCGGTTCGCCTCTTCCGTGCCAATCGACATGCGCAGCGCTTCGGGAAGGCCGTAGGCTGCGACCGACCGGAGAACGCATCCCCGGTCGCTGAGATAGGCGTCGGCCTCCGCCGCCGTCTTGCCCGGCGTGGCGGGGAAGTGGATCAGCACGAAATTGCCGACGCTGGGCGTCACCGTCAGACCGAGCGCTTCCAGCTCCGAGGTCACCCAGGGAAGCCAGGTCTCGTTGTGGGCAACCGCCGTCTCGACGAAGGCGCGGTCGCGCACCGAGGCGATGCCGGCGGCCTGTGCGGCGGCGGAGACGTTGAAGGGACCGCGGATGCGGTTCAGCACGTCGATCAGATGCGCCGGGCCATAGGCCCAGCCGAGCCGCAGGGCGGCAAGGCCGTAGATCTTGGAGAAGGTGCGGGTCATCAGCACGTTCTCGGCCGTTGCGGCCAGCTCCATGCCGGCCTCGTAGTCGTTGCGGCGCACATATTCCGCATAGGCGGCATCGAGCACCAGAAGCACATGCGGCGGCAGGCCGGCATGCAGGCGCCGGATCTCCTCGAAGGGAATATAGGTGCCGGTCGGATTGTTCGGATTGGCGAGGAAGACCACCTTGGTGCGGTCGGTGACGCGCGCAAGGATCGCGTCCACATCGGTCGCGAGATCCTTTTCCGGCGCGATGACCGGCGTTCCGCCGGCGGCGAGAATGGCGATCTTGTAGACCAGGAAGCCATGCTCGGTGAAAATGCCCTCGTCGCCCGGCCCGATGTAGGCGCGCGCGACCAGTTCCAGGATCTCGTCGGAGCCGTTGCCGCAGATGATGCGCTGGGCGTTTAGCCCGTAGACCTCGGCGATCGCGTCGCGCAGCGCCGAAGAGCCGCCGTCGGGATACAGTTCCAGATGCCCGGCCTGGGCCTTGAAGGCTTCGATGGCCTCGGGGCTGGCGCCAAGCGGCGTCTCGTTGGACGAAAGCTTGTGCAGCTTGCTGCCGCCGGTCGACTTCGTGCGACCGGGAACATAGGGCGCAATGTCGAGAATGCCGGGACGGGGCTGCGGGTGCGAGATGACTGGTTGCATTTCTTTCGCCGATTCACGCATTGAGTGTATATTGCGGCCTCGCATCCGTCGGATCCTGCGCACCCGAAAGGCGCGACGGTGACGACAAGGCGCGTTTGCGCGCATAGTCATAGGCAGAGTGCCTTGGGATGGCAAAAGAAATCATTGACCTCGGGCAGGCGCGCTCCTACGTCTCGAAGCCCTGAATTGGGGCGGAAACTGCCTCTCGCGGCGGCACTCTCGACGCGCTGCGCGGTCGGCATGCCTGCACACAGACGATGAAAAGGACGGTCGGTCTGCCATGACGCAGGAGACTTCACCGGAACCGACGCCGAACAGCGAGGCGAAGGGCGAGACGGGCGGGACGCAGGCCAGCGCGTCGCCGGCCCCCTTGAGCGAGATGGACGCACCGTCGAGCCAGGTTCGCGCCTTTGGCGGCGACACCGCGCTCAGGCTCGATTCCGGTGCGCTGCTCGATCCCTGGCAGATTGCCTATGAAACCTATGGCACGCTGAACGCCGAGCGCAGCAATGCGGTTCTGATCTGCCATGCGCTGACGGGCGACCAATATGTCGCCTCCAGCAACCCGATCACCTCCAAGCCCGGCTGGTGGTCGATGCTCGTCGGCCCCGGCCGACCGGTGGACACCAATCTCTATTATGTGATCTGCGCCAATGTGCTGGGCGGCTGCCTCGGCACCACGGGGCCAGCCTCGACCAATCCCGCGACGGGCAAGCGCTGGGGCCTCGACCTGCCGCTAGTTACCATCAAGGACATGGTGCACGCGCAGGCGATCCTGCTCGACCACCTGGGGATCGAGACGCTGTTTGCGGTCATCGGCGGGTCCATGGGCGGCATGCAGGTGCTGCAATGGGCGTCGAGCTATCCCGAGCGCGTGTTCGCAGCGCTGCCGATCGCCACCGCCGCGCGCCATTCCTCGCAGAATATCGCCTTCCACGAGGTGGGCCGCCAGGCGGTGATGGCCGATCCCAACTGGTGCGGCGGGCGCTATTTCGAAAAGGGCGTGCGTCCGTCCAAGGGGCTCGCCGTGGCGCGCATGGCCGCCCATATCACCTATCTCTCGGATCCGGCGCTGCACCGCAAATTCGGCCGCAACCTGCAGGACCGCGACGCCGTCACCTTCGGCTTCGACGCGGATTTCCAGATCGAGAGCTATCTGCGCCACCAGGGGATGACCTTCGTCGACCGCTTCGACCCGAACTCCTATCTCTATCTCACGCGCGCCATGGATTATTTCGATCTCGGCGCCGATTTCGGCGGCACGCTGGCCCGCGCCTTCCTGCATTCCGCGACCCGGTTCTGCGTCATGTCCTTCACCTCCGACTGGCTGTTTCCGACATCCGAGAGCAAGGCGATCGTGCGCGCGCTCAATGCGGCCGCCGCAAATGTCTCCTTCGTCGAGGTGGAGAGCGACCGCGGCCATGATGCCTTCCTGCTGGACGAGCCGGAAATGTTCCGCACCGTGGTCGGCTTCTTGACCGGCGCGGCCCACGCACGCGGCATCGCGGCCCCGAACGGGGGGGCGGCATGAGCGGAAAAACCAGCGTTCGCGGCGATCACCGGCTGGTCGCCGATCTGGTGGAACCGGGCTCCCGCGTGCTCGACATCGGTTGCGGCGACGGCGAACTGCTCGATCTTCTGGTGCGCGAGAAACAGGTCGACGGGCGCGGCATCGAGATCTCCCAGGCCGGCGTCAACGCCTGCGTCGCGCGCGGGCTGTCCGTGGTCCAGGGCGATGCCGACAGCGATCTTGCGGATTATCCGGACGACGCCTTCGATTTCGTCATCCTCAGCCAGACCCTGCAGGCGACGCGTGCACCGCGCGTCGTGCTGGACCAGTTGCTGCGCATCGGATCGAACGTGATCGTGTCCTTCCCCAACTTCGGGGTCTGGCGCAACCGGCTGCAGCTGATGTTCCTCGGGCGCATGCCGGTGACCGACTATCTGCCCTATTCCTGGTACGACACGCCCAACATCCACTTCTGCACCATCCGCGACTTCGTCTCCATGTGCGAGGAGACGGACGCGCATATGGTCAAGGCGATGGCGCTCAACGCCCGTGGCGAGCCGGTCGGCTTCACGGCGCCCTGGTGGGTGTGGAACCTGATCGGCGAACAGGCGTTGTTCCTGCTGAAGCGGTGATGCCGGCGGTTGCGGGCGGGGGCGACAGGCCTGTTGCCGCGCCGTCGGGGATGAAGGTCGGCCGGAACGAGCGGATCAACCGGGTCTTGCCGACCGGCGTGCCGCGGTAGATCTGCTTTTCCGCCTCCACGAGCAGGAGTCCCGCGAAGGCCGGCCACAGGCGCTGTCCGACGCGCTCCCAGGCGCGCGCGCTTCGCAGGAGCATGCGCGATTTCGTCGGCGGCAGGAACAGCGCCTCTCCCGTGCCCAGCGTGTTGAACTGGCAGGAGCGCAGCAGCGCCTCGATCTGGCTGCGCGAGAACGGGCGTCCGTAGCCGAAGGGCGAGATTTCCGAGCGCGCCCACAGGCCGCGCCGGTTCGGCAGCACGACGATCATGCGGCCGCCGGGCGCCAGCACGCGCCAGACCTCGCGCAGCATGGCGTCGGGGTCGCCGCTGTGGTCGACACCGTGGACGACCAGCGCATTGTCGAAACTGTTGTCGAAGAACGGCAACTCGGTCTCGTCGACCAGCGTTGCCGAATTGCGCCCGCCGCGCGGCCAGGCGACGACGCCCTGGGCCGCCGGCATGGCTGCGACGCAGCGTTCCGCCTCGTCCAGATAGGGGCGCATGTAGGGGCCGGCGTAGCCGATGCCGATCAGGCGGCGGTCGCGCAGCTCCGGCCAGAAGCTGCGGATCCGCGCCCCGACAAGCACCCGCAGCATCCGACCCAGAGGCAGGTCGTAGAAGGTGCGCTGATGGACGACGTCGAGATACATGAAGACCTGCAGCGACGGCCCGGTGGCGGGCTGGGAGGCCGATTGAACCCTTCCCCGCGCCGTGATGCAACCGTCTCGCGTGTCGCACCTTGCCCGCGCCCGCCCCTTGTCCCCGGCGCCGGGTCGGGGCAGGGTGGGCGCGCCGGCGCCCCGGGTCGATGGCGGGTGACGGAAACCGGGCTGCGTGGTGGCCGGGGCGAAGCGAAACGACAGGAGACAATGGCGATGAGCGAAGCGACGAAACAGGTCGAGATCCGGCAGTTTCCCTGCCTCGACGACAATTTCGGCGTGCTGGTCCACGTGCCCGCGACGGGTGGCACCATCGCCTTCGACGTGCCCGACGCCGAGCCGTATCTGGCGGAACTGGAGCGCGCGGGCTGGACGCTCACCGATATCCTGATCACCCACCATCACTGGGACCATGTCCAGGGACTGGGCGCGCTGAAGGCCGCGACCGGCGCGCGCGTCACCGGCCCGGCGCTGTCGCGCGACAAGATCGCGGAAATGGATGCCGTCGTCGCCGACGGCGATACGATCACCGCCGGCGGGCTTGCGTTTCAGGCGCTGGGAACGCCGGGGCACACGCTCGACCAGATTTCCTGGTGGGCGCCGGAGGCGCATTTCGCCCATACCGGCGACACGCTGTTCGCGCTCGGCTGCGGCCGGGTGTTCGAGGGCGACATGGCGATGATGTGGGCCTCGATGGACAAGCTCGCGCGGCTGCTGCCGGGTGACACGCGGATCTACTGCGGCCATGAGTACACATTGGCGAACGCGCGTTTCGCGGTGACGGTCGACCCGGACAATGCGGCGCTGGCCAAACGGGCGAAGACCGTGGAAGGCCTGTGCGAGCGCAACCAGCCGACGCTGCCGACCACCATGGAAGACGAGCTTGCTACCAACCCCTTCCTGCGCGCTGGCGACGCCGGCATCCGCAAGACGCTCGGCATGATGGATGCGAGCGACGCGGAGGTCTTTGCCGAGATCCGCCGGCGCAAGGACAGTTTCTGACCCGGCAGGCGCACGCCGTCGACACTGGTTTCAGCCAAAGGACTTTCGATGCTCGATCCTTCGCTCTCCGCCCGGGATGTCATCCGCATTCTCGATCTCGCGCCGCATCCCGAGGGCGGCCATTACCGGGAGACCTACCGCGATCCTGCGACGGATGCATCGGGCCGGGCGCGGTCGACGGCGATCTATTATCTGCTCGAGGCAGGCGACGTTTCGGCGTGGCACCGGGTGGATGCGGTGGAGGTGTGGCACTGGCACGCGGGCGGTCCGCTGGCCCTGACCATCTCCGAAAACGGCCATGACGCGCGTGCGCTCCATCTCGGCGTCGATCTCGCCGCGAACCAGCGGCCTCAGGGCGTGGTGCCGGCCGGGGCCTGGCAGACGGCGGAAAGCCTCGGTCGCTGGACGCTGGTGGGATGCACCGTGGCGCCCGGCTTCGAGTTCTCCGGCTTCGAGATGGCGCCGAAGGACTGGCGGCCGGTGCCGCGCGGCTGACGTGTCGCCGCCGATGCCGGGTGTGGCCTTTTGCACGGGGTTTCCCGTCTTGCGTTGCGCACGCGGGCCGTTACAGTGCGCGGCGGCTTTCCGCCGGATGCGTGATGCGTCCGGCACTCCTGCGACTGGACAATGGATCTCATGGCACACAAAGATATCAAGAAGGTGGTGCTCGCCTATTCGGGCGGTCTCGACACCTCGATCATCCTGAAATGGCTTCAGACCGAATACGGCTGCGAGGTGGTGACCTTCACCGCCGATCTCGGCCAGGGCGAGGAGCTCGAGCCGGCGCGCAAGAAGGCCGAGATGATGGGGATCAAGGAGATCCACATCGACGACCTGCGCGAGGAGTTCATCCGCGATTTCGTCTTCCCGATGTTCCGCGCCAATGCGGTTTACGAAGGCGTCTATCTGCTCGGCACCTCGATCGCGCGTCCGCTGATCTCCAAGCGGCTGATCGAGATTGCCCATGAGACCGGCGCCGATGCGATTGCCCATGGCGCCACCGGCAAGGGCAACGACCAGGTCCGCTTCGAGCTCGCCGCCTATGCGCTCGATCCCGACATCAAGGTGATCGCGCCCTGGCGCGACTGGACCTTCAAGTCGCGCACCGACCTGATCGACTTCGCCGAGAAGCACCAGATTCCGGTGCCGAAGGACAAGCGCGGCGAGGCGCCCTTCTCCGTCGATGCCAACATGCTGCACTCCTCCTCCGAGGGCAAAGTGCTCGAGGATCCGTGGGAAGAGGCGCCGGAATACGTGCATCAGCGCACCGTCTCGCCGATGGATGCGCCCGATGTCGCCACCGAGATCACCATCGGCTTCGAGAAGGGCGACGCGGTCTCGCTGAACGGCAAGGCGATGTCGCCTGCGACGCTCTTCGCCAAGCTCAACGACTATGGCCGCGACAACGGCATCGGCCGGATCGATCTCGTCGAGAACCGCTTCGTCGGCATGAAGTCGCGCGGCGTCTACGAGACCCCGGGCGGCACCATCCTGCTTGCCGCCCACCGCGCGATGGAATCGATCACGCTCGACCGGGGTGCCGCGCATCTCAAGGACGAGCTGATGCCGCGCTATGCGGAGCTGATCTACAACGGCTTCTGGTTCTCGCCCGAGCGCGACATGCTGCAGGCGGCCATCGACAAGAGCCAGGAAAAGGTCGCCGGCGAGGTCCGTCTCAAGCTCTACAAGGGCAATGTGATCGTGGTCGGCCGCCAGTCGCCCTATTCGCTCTACTCCGAGGAACTCGTCACCTTCGAGGACGACCACGGCGCCTACGACCAGAAGGACGCCGCCGGCTTCATCCGGCTGAACGCCCTGCGTCTGCGCACGCTCGCCAAGCGCGACCGGTCGAAGTAATGACGACCCCGGCGCGGGAGGGGGAGCGGATGGCCGATATCGGCGCCGCCCTCGCCCGCGCCGGGTTCCGGCTCCTCGGCGGCTTTGCGCCCGAGACTGGCGACGCCGTACCTGACATCGCTCCGGGCGGTCCGGCCGCCGGCCTGATGCTGGTCGGCAGTCTGTCGAGCGAGCTTTTTCCTCATTTTTCTCAATGCGCAGAAGCGCGCGACGGTGCGCCCGATCCGCTCGACCGCCATACGCGCCGGGTGTTGACGCCCATTGCCGAGGCCGCCGGCATGACGCCGGTCTTCGTCTTCGACGGACCGCCCTATCATCCCTTCCAGCGCTGGGCCTTGCGGGTCGGCGGGGTTTCGCCCTCGCCGATGGGCCTGCTTGCCCATGAGCGCTTCGGGCCGTGGCTGGCTCTTAGGGCCGCCTTCCTGTCGCCTGAGCGGCTGGAGGCGGTTGCGCCCTTCCCAGGTGAGGGGCCCTGTCCGCCCTGTGCCGACAGGCCGTGCATGTCGGCCTGTCCTGTCGGGGCGCTCGGGCCCGGTGGCTATGACGTGCCGCTTTGTCTCGCCTATCTTTCGGAAAATCCCGAAGCCTCGTGTCACACCGGCTGCCTGGCGCGCCACGCCTGCCCCGTGGGGCGCGCCCATGCGCAAGGGGCGATGGAAGGGGCGTTTCATATGCGGGCCTTCTTCAAGGGCGCCTTTTGAGGCGCTCCTGTCGCAAATCTTCAAGACCGGCGCTGCCCGGGCCGGGTACAGGAACCCACCATCGACCATCGGGAGACTGACCATGAAATTCCGCTACACGATCCTCTATGTCGAGGATGTCGCCCGCACGCTGACGTTCTACGAGCGCGCCTTCGGGCTGAAGACCGGCTTCCTGCACGAGAGCGGGGACTATGGCGAGCTTGTCACCGGCGACACAAAGCTTGCTTTCTCGTCCCGCAGGCTGATGACGCAGCTCGGCAAGGCGCCGGCGCGCGCCGAGCCGAAGAGCCCGGTCTTCGAGATTGCGCTGGAGACGGACGACGTCGCGGGCGCGCTTGAACGGGCGCGCACGGCCGGGGCGTCGGTCCTGCAGGAAGTGCGCGACGAGGACTGGGGCCAGACGACGGCCTATGTGTCGGATCCCGACGGCTATCTGGTGGAGATCTGCACCCCGGTTGCCGGCACCGCCAGTCCCGACTGAGCGAGCAGGGCGAGGCGCGGTGCATCGCGCCTGAGCCGTGCCGGCGTCGTTCCGAACCACTGGCGGAACGCGCGGGTCATATGCGCCTGGTCGCTATAGCCGGCATCAGCGGCGATTTCGGCCAGGGGCGCCGCTTCGCGAAGCCGCAGGGCGGCCCGCCGTGCCCGCGCAAGGCCGAGCCAGAAGCCGGGTGCGGGCAGTGCATTGTCGCGAAACTGCCTTTGCAGGGTGCGCGGCGTCACCGCCAGACGGCGTGCCAGTTCTGCTGTCGTTGCGTCCGGTCGCGCCTCGATGGCGGCGAAAACCTCCACGGTGGCGGGCGCGCGGGCGCAATGTTCCTCGATCAGGCGGTGCGGGCACGAGGGATCTTCCGCCGCTTCCGCGACGCATGCGAGCAGCCGTGCCGCGTCGATCCGCGTGCCGGGCGCGAGGCGGTAGCCGGTCAGCCGTGTGCCGGGGGCAAAGCCGGTGGACAGCACGGGGCTGCTGTGCAACTCGCTGACGAAACCGAAAGGCTTTGCGCCCGAAGCCTCGACCATGATCAGGTCGCGGCAGCCGTCGGGGAGCACGAGGTCGCGGCAGGGCCGCGCGACGGTGTGGTGCCAGACATCGAGGAGGGGCGACATTCCGGCTCCCGGTGCGGCTCAGCGGTCGCGGTTGGCGACGAAGCGGGCAAGCGCCGACAGTTCCTCGGCACCTGTACCGAAGGGCGCCAGCAGGCTCTCCGCCTCGGCGATCTGGCGGTCGAGTTCGGCGCGGGTCCAATCGACGCCCTTCAGCGCGACCAGCGTCGCCTTGCCCGCCTCCGCGTCCTTGCCGGCCGCCTTGCCAAGCGCCGCACTGTCGCCCTCCACATCCAGCAGGTCGTCGGCGAGCTGGAACGCCAGTCCGACGATCTCGCCGAAGCGGGTAAGGGCCGCGATCCCGTCCGGGTCGGCACCGGCCAGCCGCGCGCCGGTGCGCGCCGCATAGCGAATCAGCGCGCCGGTCTTCATCGCCTGCAACTGGCGAATCTCGCTTTCGGACGTGGGGCGGTGTTCCGCGGCGAGATCCAGCATCTGCCCGCCGGCCATGCCGCCGAGACCGGAGGCCCGGGCGAGTTCCCGGCTGGCGGTCAGGCGGACCTCGGCGGAGGCATGCACCGCAGGATCGGCGACAAGATCGAAGGCGAGCGTCAGCAGCGCATCGCCGGCAAGAATGGCGGTGGCCTCGTCGAAGGCCTTGTGCACCGTCGGCCGGCCCCGGCGCATGTCGTCGTCGTCCATCGCCGGCAGGTCGTCGTGGACGAGCGAATAGCAGTGGATGCATTCGAGCGCGGCGCCGGCCAGCACAAGTCCGTCGTCGTCACGGCCGAACAGGCGGCCGGCGGCGATCAGCAGGCCGGGACGCAGCCGCTTTCCGCCACCGAGGCAGGCATGGCGCATGGCGGCCGTCAGCCGCTCGGGACGGGCGGTCTCGCCGTCAAGGGGGGCGGCGTCCAGCGCCTGCTCAAGGGCGGCTTCGACGCGCTTGGCGCTGTCGGCCAGACGGCCTGCGGGATCGACGGTCAAGAGAGCCTCCGCGTGTCGGGGCGCGGACGGCGCATCGGTGCGCCGCCCGCGTTCGTGTCGCCGATCCTCAGTGTCGCGAAACCGCGAAAAGGTCAACCGGGGCGGCGTCCCGGTGAGGCATCACGCCGCGAGGTCGGCCTCGAGCGCCACCGCGGCCGACTGGATGATCGCCGCATAGCGGATCGCGGTCTGGATCTGCTCGCTGGACATCCCGGCCTTGCGCAGCACGTCCTCATGGGCGTCGATGCACATGCCGCAGCCGTTGATCGCGGAGACGGCGAGCGACCACAGCTCGAAGTCGGCCTTGTCGACGCCGGGCTTGCCGATCACATTCATGCGAAGTTTCGCCGGCATCGTCTTGTACTGGGCGTTTGAGGCGAGATGCACGAAGCGATAGTAGATATTGTTCTGCGCCATGATCGTCGCGGCCGCCTTTGCCGCGGCAACGGCTTCCGGCGCGAGATGCTTTGCTGCCTCGTCGAGCAGTTCCTTGCGCACCGTCGGATTGCGGCTGGCAATGCCGCAGGCGACCATCAGGCCGTATTTCTGCTGGTCGGTGAAGGTCTCGTCGCTGGCCAGCGACGACAGGTTCAGGCGCGTGTCCTTGGCGAAGTCCGGCACGGCAGCCTTGAGGGCATCAATCGACATCAGGTTCGCTCCCTGGCGTAGGAAAGGCCGGAGCGGCACCAGGGCCGCTCCGACGGGTGTTCGACGGTGCTCAGGCGGCCAGCGTGTCGCCGCCGACTTCGCGGTTGCACGGGCACAGTTCGTCCGTCTGCAGGGCATCGAGAACGCGCAGCGTATCCTTCGGGTTACGGCCGACGTTGAGGTTGGTCGCATAGATGTGCTGGATGGTATTCTCGTTGTCGACGATGAAGGTGTAGCGATAGGCGACGCCGTCCGGCGAGCGCACGCCGAGGCCGTCGATGAGCGAGCCGTTGGTGTCGGCAAAGGACCAGATCGGCAGCTTGTCGAGATCCGGGTGGTCGCGACGCCATGCGAGCTTGCAGAACTCGTTGTCGCTGGAGCCGCCGAGCACGACGCAGTCGCGGTCCTCGAAATCGCCTGCAAGGCGGGCGAATTCCGCGATCTCGGTCGGGCAGACGAAGGTGAAGTCCTTGGGATAGAAGAAGATGACCTTCCACTTGCCTTCGAAGCTGTTCTCGGTCAGCGTTTCGAATGCGCTTTCGCCGTTTTCCTCGTGATGGTTGAAGCCGGGCTTCACGCCGACGATCTCGAACTCGGGAAGGGTGTCGCCAATGCCGATCATCTGAAGTCTCCTGAGTGGGAGTGCCGCGCGCAGGAAAGGCGACGCGCGACCAGGTTGGAAGGAGGGAACCCGCCGCCGTATTGTGCGGTGCGGTGAGACCGGTTATGCAAACAACCGCCGTTCGGTCAAACCGATAAAAACGATCTCCCCCATCGGAAATTTCGTTTTTGTTTCATGACCTAGCGTCATCTTGATCACGGCTTTTCCGTCCGGCCAGGGAGTGCGCCGGCGGGCGCCCAACCGGATGGACCGATGCTTCCGACGCTTCGTCAGATGCAGTATTTCGTCGCCCTCGCGGAGCAGCGCAGCTTCGTCCGGGCGGCGGCGGCCTGCCATGTCACGCAATCGACCCTGTCGGCGGGCATCCGGCAGTTCGAAGCCTGTCTCGGCGCGGATCTGATCGATCGTTCCGGCCGCAGGCTGGCGCTGACGGAGGCGGGGCAGAGCGTGCTCGACCATGCGATCTCGATCCTGCGCGATGCCGAGGATCTCGTCGGCCATGCGCGGGTCGCGCATCAGCCGTTGTCCGGCCGCCTGCGGCTCGGGGTCATTCCCTCCATCGCGCCGTTTCTGTTGCCGCGCGCCCTGCCGGGCCTGCGCAAGGCGCATCCGGAGCTGCGCCTGCACCTGCGCGAGGACCTCACGGCGTCGCTGATGGCCTCCCTGCGCGAAGGACGCCTTGATGCGGCGCTGATCGCCTTTCCCCAGAACGTGGGCGACTGCGACAGCGAGGTGATCGGCGATGACCGGCTGCTGCTGGCCCTGCCGGGCGACCATGCCCTTGCCGCGGGCACCAAGCCGGTCGAGCTGCTGCGCCTGCGCAATGAGCCCTTGCTGCTGCTTGAGGACGGCCATTGCCTGCGCGAGCATGTGCTGCAGGCCTTTGCCGGCGCGGCGCCGCCGGAAGCCGACGATATTCGCGCCTCGTCGATGACGACCCTGGTGCAGATGGTCGACAATGGCCTCGGGATCACGCTCGTGCCCCAGATCGCGGCCGACGCCGGCATCGCCCGCGGCACGCGCCTCGCCATCCTGCCGCTTGCCGGCACCGACGCGACGCGTCAGCTCGGCGTGGTCTGGCGCCGGCGGTCCGTGCATGCCGCCGATGCCAGGGCGCTTGCGACTTTCCTGCGCCGCTATCTGCTCGCCTGTCGCGACAATGCGGCAGAGGCTGCGGCATGACGCGGGATCGCGGGTCCGGGGGTGGCGACGCGGCGCGCGGCAGGCGGCGCTCGCTCTGGCGCCGGATCCGGCGCTGGCTGCTCTGGGGAGTTGCTGTCGTGCTCCTGCTGCCGCCGGTGCTGATCGTCATCTATGCGGTGGTGCCGCCGGTCAGCACCTTGATGCTCGATCGCTACGTGCGGTTCCTGTGGGTCGAGCGCACCTATGTGCCGCTGGAGGCGATCTCGCCGCATCTGATCCGCTCCGTCGTCGCTTCGGAGGATGCGAAGTTCTGCGAACACGACGGCATCGACTGGGAGGCGCTCGGCAGCCAGATCGAGGCGCTCGGCGAGGGCGAGGACGTGCGCGGCGCCTCGACGATCACGATGCAGGTCGCCAAGAACCTGTTCCTGTGGACCGACCGCAGCTATGTGCGCAAGGCGCTTGAGCTGCCGCTCGCGCTGCTCATCGACGCGATGCTGAGCAAGAAGCGGATACTCGAGATCTATCTCAATGTCGCGGAATGGGGCGAGGGGATCTTCGGCGCGGAGGCCGCCGCCCAGGCCTGGTTCGGCAAGACGGCGCTTGCGCTCGGGCGCCGGGAAGCGTCCCGGCTTGCGACGGCCTTGCCGGCGCCGCTTGCCCGCAATCCGGCGAGCCCGGGCCCCGGACACGCGCGCCTGGCGCGGGTGAACCGGGCGCGGGCCGCCGATATCGGCCCGCATCTCGGCTGCCTGCCCGGATTTTGAGCGCCGCGAGGATGCGAATTCGTCAAAAAATTCCCGTTTCGGGCTGGCAAAGCGGCCAAAGGTTCTGTATAAGCCCGCCATTCCTGCACACCGTGTGGACCCACGCCCCGGGCTGACCCGGTCCGGGTTCGCTGGATATTGCACGACGGAGAGAACAAGAATGGCCGTTCCGAAGAGAAAAACATCGCGCATGAAGCGCGGCGCACGGCGCTCCGCGGACGCCCTGGCGCAGCCGACCTATGTCGAGGACAAGGATTCGGGCGAATTGCGCCGCCCGCATCACGTCGATCTCAAGACCGGCATGTACCGGGGACGTCAGATCCTGGCGCCGAAGAACGACGCCTGATCGAAGCGGACCGCTTTGACGCGTTAAAGAGCCGGCGTTTTCGCGCCGGCTTTTTTGCGTTGTCTGATCGGCAAGACCCAAAAGAGGGCTTCCGGATCGCTCCGGAAGCCCTCTTTGCGTTTCAAGCCGTATTGCCGATGGCCCTCAGCCGTTGGCGAAATACTGGCCGCCGTTCATCGAGATGACGGCTCCGGTCATGAAGGCTGCCTGGGTCGAGGCGAGATAGACGACGGCACCGGCGATTTCCTCCGCCTTGCCGAGGCGGCCGACCGGGATGTTGCCGATGATGCCTTCCAGCACCTTCTCAGGCACGGCTGCGACCATGTCGGTGTCGATGTAGCCCGGGCAGATCGCATTGACCGTGATGCCCTTGCGAGCGGTTTCCGCGGCCAGCGCCTTGGTGAAGCCGATCACGCCGGCCTTGGCGGCGGAATAGTTCGTCTGCCCGAGCTGGCCCTTCTGGCCGTTGATCGAGGAGATGTTGATGATGCGGCCATGGCCGCGCTCGCGCATGCCGTCGATGACAGGACGGGTCATGGTGAACATGGAATCCAGGTTGGTGCGGATCACCGAGGACCACTGGTCGTAGTCCATCTTGTGGAACCAGCCATCGCGGGTGATGCCGGCGTTGTTGACGAGCACCTCGACCGCGCCGAGGTCCGAGACCACCTGGGCGACACCGTCATGGCAGGCCTGCGGATCGGCGACGTCCCACTTGTAGACGTGAATGCCGGTCTCGGCCTTGAAGGCTTCCGCCTTCTCGGTGTTGCCGGCATAGGTCGCGGCCACGGTGTAGCCGGCGTCCTTCAGTCCCTTCGAGATCGCGGCGCCAATGCCTCGCGTTCCCCCAGTCACGATTGCCACATTGCTCATGAACATCCTCCCCTTTGGCGGTTCGAAATACCCGGAAACGATTTTTTTCCCGTCGCCGGTTTGATGGCGATGCCTTGCTGTGCCCGCCTTGATCCGTGTCAACCGACGCTTTTGGCGTTCATTCCGTTCGCCGCGGCGCGCGATTGTAATTTGTAACTGAAATCAGTGTTTTGAGGCACGACGCGCAGAGCGGTCCGCGCGCCGTGCGTGCATCGAAAGTCTAGGTGAAAAGCGACCGTTGCCTCAACGCTCGACGCAGAGCGCAACGCCCATGCCGCCGCCGATGCACAGGGTCGCAAGACCCTTCTTGGCGTCGCGCTTGCCCATTTCGTGAAGCAGCGTGACCAGAACGCGGGCGCCCGACGCGCCGATCGGATGGCCGATGGCGATGGCGCCGCCGTTGACGTTCACGATGTCGGGGCTCCAGCCCATGTCCTTGTTGACGGCGCAGGCCTGGGCGGCGAAGGCCTCGTTGGCTTCCACCAGATCGAGATCCTCTGGCTTCCAGCCGGCCTTTTCGAGCGCCTTGCGCGAGGCGGGAATCGGGCCCGAGCCCATGACGGCCGGATCGACGCCGGCGGTGGCCCAGGAGGCGATGCGCGCCAGCGGCGTCAGGCCGCGACGCGAGGCCTCGGCCGCGCTCATGATGACGAGGGCGGCGGCGCCGTCGTTGATGCCCGATGCGTTGCCGGCGGTGACGCTGCCGTCCTTGGTGAAGGCGGGACGCAGCTTGGCCATGCCCTCGAGGCTTGCGCCATGGCGGATGTATTCGTCCTGGTCGACGACGCGCTCGCCCTTGCGCTCCTTCACGGTGACCGGCGTGATCTCGTCGACGAAGCGGCCGGCTTTCTGCGCGGCCTCGGCCTTGTTCTGCGAGGCGACGGCGAATTCATCCTGCTGGTCGCGGGAGATCTGCCACTTCTCGGCGACGTTCTCGGCGGTCTGGCCCATGTGGTAGCCGTTGAAGGCATCCCACAGGCCGTCCTTGATCATCGTGTCGATCATCTTGAAGTCGCCCATCTTGTAGCCGGCGCGCATATGCGCGCAATGCGGCGAGAGCGACATGTTTTCCTGGCCGCCCGCGACGATGATCGAGGCGTCGCCGGCGAGGATCTGCTGCATGCCGATGGCGACGGTGCGCAGGCCCGAGCCGCAGACCTGGTTGAGAACCCAGGCAGTGGCGCTTTCGGGGATGCCGGCATGGATGGCCGCCTGGCGCGCCGGATTCTGCCCGCTGCCGGCGGTCAGGACCTGGCCGAAGACCACCTCGTCCACATCCGCCGCGGCCACGGAGGCGCGCTCGAGGGCGGACTTGATCGCGGTGGCGCCAAGCTCATGGGCGGGGGTGTTGGCAAAGGCTCCGTTGAAGGAGCCGACGGGGGTGCGCGTTGCGCTGACAATGACGACGTCGGTGGGTGCGCTCATATGTGTTCTCCGAAACTCCGGACCTCCCGGGGTGCGCGCTGGCCCCTCTTTGGTTTTGCACGCGCGTTCGCCAAACTAGAGACGGTCGACTTGCCATAGTCAACCGGCACTCCGCGTATGCGGAGCCGTTTTGGCGCCGAACCGGCTTGTGCTTTCGTCGGGTGGGCGGCGCAATCCGGCGTTTTGCGGTCCGGTCGACAAAACGGTGGTGCCGGTGGGGGAGATTGGCTTATCGTGATGGAAACGAACGAGTGGCGCATGCAGCCGGTCCGGCTGCGTGGAGCCGGGAGGAATGCCGCGTTGTCCTTTTCCGATCCGGTCTTGCGAGACCGGTTCGTCCGCAAAGAGGCGACGCCCGAAGCCGGGATCCGATACACGACATGGCCAAGACGAGCGATCCGACGATCATCAAGAAATACGCCAACCGCCGTCTCTACAATACGGGGACGAGCACCTATGTCACGCTCGAAGACCTGGCGATCATGGTGAAGGATGAAGAGGATTTTGTCGTCTACGACGCGAAATCCGGTGACGACATCACCCGTTCCGTACTCACGCAGATCATTTTCGAGCAGGAGAACAAGGGGCAGAACCTGCTGCCGATCACCTTCCTGCGGCAGTTGATCCGCTTCTACGGCGACAGCATGCAGAACGTGGTTCCGAGCTATCTCGATTTTTCCATGACGTCGCTGACCAAGGAGCAGGACCGGCTGCGCGAGCAGATGTCGAGCGCCTTCGGCGCGACCGCCTTCGACGCGATCGAGGATCAGGTCAAGCGCAATGCCGAGGTGTTCGACCGGGCGATGAAGATGTTCCTGCCCTTCGGCCAGGAAAGGGACGGAGAGGCCGGCACGGGGCACGCCGCCGGAACAGGGGAAGGCGCCTCGCGCACCCGCAATGTCGAGGACTTCGATGCGCTGAAGAAACAGCTCGACGCCATGCAGAAGAAGATCGACGCCCTGGCCGGCGGCGACAAGGAATAGCGGCAGGCCGCCCGTGCGGGCGGCCTGTCGGCCGCCTTCAGCCGCCGTCCGCCTGAAGGCCGGCGGCCTGGATGCCGGCAATGGCGCAGGCTTCGTCATTGTCGGAGGTGTCGCCGGTGATGCCGACGGCTCCCAGGATCTCGCCGCCTTCCCCGTCACGGATCAGCACGCCGCCCGGCACCGGGACGATGCCGCCGCCGGCTGCGCCGTTGAGGGCTTGCACGAAATGCGGGCGGGTCTGGGCGTTGGCGTCCAGCCAGCGCGATCCGGCGCCGACGGCCACCGCGCCATAGGCTTTGCCGGTGGCGATCTGCGGCCGCATGATCGACGAGCCGTCCTGGCGCATCAGCGCGACGAGATGGCCGCCGGCGTCGAGCACGGCGACGGTCAGGGGTTTCAGGCCGAGCTCCGCGCCCTTGTCAAAAGCCGCCTTGATAATTTTTTCCGATACGGAAAGAGTGAGTTTGCTCATTTGCAAAAATCTCCGCAATGACATCGGTGTAGGGTCCCGGAAACGGCTATCAGGGTCTCTGTTGTGTTCCAATGGAGAAAAACGACAAGGACCCGCTCCAGAAGAGAAACAATAACGGGTGCGGCCCGGGGTGTCATTGAATAGCGGCTTTCACAGGCGTGCCCTGCGGTGGTGGTCGCGATCATTGGCCCGCGGTCCCGCCCGGTCGGCGCCCGATCCCGGCGGCGGGCGACGCGCCACCGACCACAGCAACGCGGCACAAGCACCCGGTGCCCAGGCAACAAGAGGATGCAATCCATGCGCGACTTCCAATTCCCCGGCCGATCCGCGACCTATGCCACGACGGCGATGGCGGCCACGTCGCATCCGTTGTCGACATCGGCTGCCATCGAGATGCTGCAGGCGGGCGGCAATGCGGTGGATGCCGCGGTCGCGGCCGCGGCGGTGCAGGCGGTTGTCGAGCCGCAGATGACAGGCATCGGCGGGGACTGTTTCGCGATTGTCGCGGGTCCGGACGGCAGCCTGCACGGGCTGAATGGCTCCGGCCCGGCGCCGGCGGCGGCGACGCCGGAAAAGCTCGCCGAGCTCGGCGTCACGCAGATCGATTTCAACGGGCCGCATGCGGTGACGGTGCCGGGCGCGGTGCGGGCCTGGGAGGTGCTGCTGGCGCGCCATGGAACCCGCAGTCTTGGCGACGTGCTGACGCGGGCGATCGCCTGCGCGCGCGACGGCTATCCCGTCACCCCCCGCGTTGCCTACGACTGGTCGCGCAATCTGGAAAAACTCTCCGCCGATCCGGGCTCGGCCAACGAGTATCTGATCGACGGCGCCATTCCCCGCGTTGGCCAGGTGATGCGTCACCGGGCGCTGGCCCGCACCCTGCAGGCGATTGCCGACACTGGCGCCAAGGCGTTCTACGAGGGCGAGGTGGCGCAGGACATCGTCGACACGCTGGCCGCCAAGGGCGGCCTGATGACGATGGATGACATGGCGGGCATGGAGACGCTCGACATGGAGCCGGTGGTGCGCAACTACCGCGGCATCGACGTCGCCGAGCTGCCGCCCAACGGCCAGGGTTTCATCGCGCTGGTGATGCTCGGCATCCTGGAGCGCTTCGACCTCGCCGGCCTCGACCCGTCCGGGCCGGAACGCTTCCATCTGGAGATGGAGGCCGGACGTCTTGCCTATTCCGTGCGCGATCTCTTCCTCGCCGATCCGGACCATATGGACTACGGACCGGAGGCCTTCCTGACGCCCGCCTATCTCGACAAGCTGGCGGCGCGGATCACGCCGTCCTCGCGCATCCCGGAAATTCCGCCGGCGCTGCTCGGGCCGTCGTCGGACACGATCTATCTGTCGGTCGTCGACGATGCCGGCATGGCCGTGTCGCTGATCAACTCGGTCTACAAGGACTTCGGCTCCGGGATCTGCGCGCCGAAGAGCGGCGTATTGCTGCAGAACCGCGGCGCCTGCTTCCGGCTCGAGCCGGGGCATCCCAACTGCATCGACGGCGGCAAGCGGCCGCTGCATACGATCATTCCGGCGATGGCGTTCAAGGACGGCAAGCCGCATCTGTCGTTTGGCGTGATGGGCGGGGGCTACCAGCCCTGCGGTCACGCGCATGTGCTGACCAATATGGTCGACTTCGGCATGGATCCGCAGGAGGCGATCGACGCCCCGCGGATGTTCTTCGACGAGACGACGCATGTGTTGCAGGCGGAGCGCAGCGTTCCGGCCGAGACGCTGTCCGTGCTGCGCGGGCTGGGGCATGAGATCGTCGAGGCGCCGGGTCCGATCGGTGGCGCGCAGGCGATCCTGATCGACCGCGAGAACGGAACGCTGGTCGGCGGGTCCGATCCGCGCAAGGACGGGATGGCTGCCGGCTATTGAAACGCCAACCGGCGACGGATGAATGCAAAAATAAGGCGGCGGGAGATCCTGCCGCCTTTTTCACATGCCTTGAGCGCTTGACGCGCGGATGACGCGCCTCAGCGGCTGACGGCCAGCACGCGGCCGGCTTCCATGTGGCGCGGCTGGCGCTCGGTGGTGCGATAGGCGTCGATTGCCTGCGCCGGGGCGGCGCGGCGGCGCGCGCGGGTTTGCGGCATGTTGTCCCGCGTCGCGATCAGCTGGGCGAGAAAGGCCGCATTGGTGCGGTGCAGTCGGGAATAGCCGGTCTCGCGGGTCTCCACGATCGGCTCGATGGCGACAAGGCTGCCGGTGCCGGACACTGCGCGCGCCTCGGCCGTCGCTCCGGCGCGGGCGGAGGACGTCCGTCCCGTCGTCGGTCCCGCCGTGACACGGGTTTTGGGCTCGATCTGCATCTTTGCCTCCCGGGCGTGCCAATTTGAGACCTTGGCGTTGTTACCGGGTAATTTAGCGCAAATGCCGTGCCAGGCGATAACCTCTTGTTAACTATTTTGCGAAAGACGCGGGCGAACCTCCGGTTTTCCCCGGATTTCCGCCGTTCTTGCCGTAGTGATTCGTCAGGAGCGTGGGCGCTTCAGTGGAAGTCGTCCCCCCGCGAGACGCCGAAATCGCGCCGTGCACCGGTGATGGTGATGCTGAAGCCGGCGATCACGTCCACAAACGAGATGCAGATCAGAATGAAAAACACCGAGGTCGCGGCCTCGCGTACGGTGAGGAACTCGACCAGATAGGCGACGAAGACCAGCGTCGACAGGATGTGGTCGGTCAGGGCGACGACGCCGGTGCGGGTCGCCTTCAGCAGTTCGACGAAGAGCAGGACGAGGCCCGACAGGATCATCAGGTCGCCGATGACCAGCGTGAAGCGGGCGCCGGAGACGAGTTCGATGGTGAGCACCGGGCCGAGCCACGGATCCCCGCCGACATCACCCAGAAGCGAGAACGCCAGCAGGTTGTAGACCAGCAGCGGGGCGAGGGTCAGCGGGATCGACACGATGAACGGCATGGCCGGTATCCTTTCGGGCAGCTGTGGGCGAGGTGGACATCGCCGTTGGAGCGGTCGCATGACCGTCTTGCGCATGTCGATTCGCGCCCGCCCCGACACGGCGCGATGATGCTGCCTTCCCCGGCCGGCCGCAAGGCCCGCTGCCCTGGCGCGGGAGAGATAAAAAAACCCGGGGCCTGGGCCCCGGGTTCAAGGTGCGACCGGTCACGGGACCGGCCGTCACGGGAGATCGTCGGTCACGTCAGACGCGCTGGCTGCCCTGACCAAACTCCGGATAGGCTTCGACGCCGACTTCCGTCTTGTCGAGGCCGAGGGCCTCTTCTTCCGGGGTCACGCGCACGCCGATGGTGGACTTGAGGATCAGCCAGACGACAAGGCTGACGCCGAAGGTGAAGACACCGAAGGCGACCACGCCCACGCCCTGCACGTAGAAGCTGGCGTCGGAGTTCGACAGCGGCACGATCATCGTGCCCCAGATGCCGGCGATCAGGTGGACCGGGATCGCGCCGACGACGTCGTCGATCTTCAGCTTGTCGAGCAGCGGCACGGTGAAGACCACGATGACGCCGCCGATGCCGCCGATGATGATCGACTGGAAGATGCTGGGCGCCAGCGGCTCCGCGGTGATGGAGACGAGGCCGGCCAGCGCACCGTTCAGCGCCATGGTCACGTCGACCTTCTTGTACATGATCTGCATCAGGATCACCGCGACGACCACGCCGGCGGCGGCGGCCATGTTGGTGTTGACGAAGATCCGCGACACGTCGGTGACGTCGCCGATGGTGCCCATGGCCAGCTGCGAGGCGCCGTTGAAGCCGAACCAGCCGAGCCACAGGATGAAGGTGCCAAGCGTCGCGAGCGGCATGGATGAGCCGGGCATCGGGTGGACCTGACCGTCCGCGCCGTATTTGCCGGCGCGTGCGCCGAGCACCAGCGCGCCGGCAAGAGCGGCCCAGCCTCCGACCGAGTGCACCAGGGTGGAGCCGGCGAAGTCGGAGAAGCCCATGCCGTCAAGCCAGCCGGCGCCCCACTCCCACGACCCGCCGATCGGATAGATGAAGCCGGTCAGGATGATCGTGAAGATCAGGAAGGGCCACAGCTTGATGCGCTCGGCGAGCGTGCCGGAGACGATGGAGGCGGTGGTGGCGCAGAACACCATCTGGAAGAACCAGTCGGAGGCCGTCGAGTAGCCGGTGTCGAGCGCGTTGCCGCCGACCGGGTCGATGCTGTAGGGGCCGAGCGAGCCCATGAAGCCGCCGTCGACGCCCGTGTACATGAGGTTGTAGCCGGTGATCCAGAACATCAGACCCGCAATGGAATAGAGGGTGATGTTCTTCAGGCACTGCATGGAGACGTTCTTGGAGCGCACCATGCCGGCTTCCAGCATGGCGAAGCCCGCGGCCATCCACATGACGAGGAAGCCGCCGATCAGGAACAGCAGCGTGTTGAAGATATAGGCGGTCTCCGTCGACAGCGCGAACTGCGGCGTGTCCTGCGCAAGCGCCGGACCGCCGGCCGCGAGCGTCGCGGCAATCGCGAGACCTGCGGTGAGAATACGGTTTTTCATCGGATTATCCCCTGCTCGAATGGATCAAAGCGCGGCGGCGTCGGTTTCGCCGGTGCGGATGCGCTGAACCTGGTCGAGCGCGTAGACGAAGATCTTTCCATCGCCGATCTGGCCGGTCTTGGCGGCGCCGGCGATCGCCTCGACCACCTTGTCGGCGAGGTCGGAGGCAACGGCGACCTCGATCTTCAGTTTCGGAAGAAAGCTGACCGCATATTCGGTGCCACGGTAGATCTCCGTGTGCCCCTTCTGGCGCCCGTAGCCCTTGACTTCTGTGACTGTCAGTCCCTGAACGCCGATGCTCGTGAGGGCGTCGCGCACCTCGTCGAGCTTGAACGGCTTGATGATGGCCATCACGATTTTCATGCTCGCTTCCCGTTCCTTTCCCTGCTTTCCCCCGCCCGTCGGAGGCGCGGTGCGCGTGCCGGGGGCGGTTGTCGGTGGCGCGTCGTCCGGAGGAATGCGCGATGCGCATCGGAGCCGGCGCCGACCAACGCCGGACAGCAGGTATCAAGGAGCGTGCCAACTCGTATTGCAGTGCGAAAAGGCGGGGTGTTTCCCGTGCGGCATTTCGGGAATCGTCGATAAGAATCAAAGACTAATAAAAATGTGACCTGAGCCTGAAAAACCGCACATCGGGTCCGCTGGGCGCGTCCGTTGCGTGATCAAAAAATATGCAGACTCGCATTGCGAGCCTGCATAAAAATTAATCGCAAAGGGTCTCTGCCTGTAAATCAGGCAGAGAAGCCGCCATCCGCGAGATAGGCGGATTCCGCCTCGGTCGTCTCGCGTCCGAGGGCTGCGTTTCGGTGCGGGAACCGGCCGAAGCGGCGGATCACATCCATATGCACCAGCGCGTAGAGATAGGTGGTGTCGTCGCCGAGGCGACGGAACAGGTCGACGCTGCGCTCCTGTGCGTCCATGTCCTCGGCGTGCTCGAACGGAAGGTAGAAGAAGGTTCGGGCCATCTTCGGAAACGCACGGTCGAAGCCGGCATCGAGCGCCCGTTCGGCGACCTCGACCGCCCGTGCATCGCCGGAAAACGCCTTGGCATCGCCGCGGTAGAGATTGCGCGGGAACTGGTCGAGAAGCAGCAGCAGCGCCAGCGCTCCATGCGGGGTGCCGGTCCAGTCGTCCAGGGCGCCGAGCCCGGCTGCCGTCACGGCTGGCTCGAAGCGGGCGCGGATCTCCTCGTCGAAGTCCGCGTCGCTGGCAAACCATTTTTCCGGTCCGGCTTTCCACCAGAAATCCAGGATTTCGAAGGGATCGATCTTGTCGGGCGTCATTTCGGGCCTATCCTCGGGTTGCGTCTTGCGACTATGGCACTGCGGGTGCGCGCGTCAAATCCCGGTGCCGAGGCGCAGACATAGGAGGCGCGGCCCCATGACGGCGGCCGGCCCGACCATCGATTTGACAGGACCATCGTTTTGACAGGACCGAAGCCAGTGACCGATCCGCTGACCGAGCTCGATCTCAAGGGCCTGAAGTGCCCGCTGCCGGTGCTCAAGACGCGCAAGGCGCTGTCCAGGCTTCCGGCCGGCACGCGGGTGCGGATCGAGGCGACGGATCCCATGTCCGTCATCGACATCCCGCATTTCTGCAGCGAGGCAGGGCATCGCCTGGTGTCGCGCGAGCAGAACGGCGACACCCATGTCTTCGTGCTGGAGCGCGGCGGCGCGCCGGACTGAGGCTCTGCCGGGGGGCGCTGCCGCCGCCGGCGGGACCGTTCACGCGGCTGCGATCTTGTCCATCGCCTTCGCCATTTTCACGTCGAGCTCGCTGAGGCCACCCGCGTCATGAGTGGTCAGGGTCACTTTCACCGTCTTGTAGACGTTGAACCATTCGGGATGATGGTTCAGCTTCTCCGCAACCAGCGCACAGCGCGCCATGAAGCCGAAGGCTTCGTTGAAATCCTTGAACGTGAAGGTTTTCTCGATCGCGTCGCGATCCGTTGCCTGGGTCCAGCCGTCGAGGCCGGCCAGGCTTGTCGAGCGTTCCGTTTCGTCGAGGCGGGATACCATGAAGGATCTCCTGTGTGTGACGGGCGGGCGAGTTTGCCGCCCTTGACGTCTCCCCTTCACCTAGGATGCCGTTTGCAGGAAAACACCCCCTCGCGAGCCGCAAGGCCTTTTCGCCGGCTGCGGTCGAGGGACGCCTTCAACGGGGATTTGCCGCATGACATCGGTGCTTTTCGTCTGCCTTGGAAACATCTGCCGCTCGCCGCTGGCAGAGGGCATCCTGCGCCACCGGCTTGTCGGGGCGGGTCTTGAGCGGCGCGTTCTGGTCGATTCCGCCGGCACCGGAAACTGGCATGCGGGCAAGGCGCCCGATCCACGCTCCGTCGAGATCGCCGCGCGCAACGGCATCGATCTCTCGGATCTTCGCGCCCGGCAGGTGGGGGCTGCCGACTTCGAGAGATTCGACCTGATTCTTGCCATGGATCGCGACAATCTCGCCACGCTTGAGCGTCTCGGGTCGCGCTCCGGCCTTGCTCGCAGGGGCGATGTGCGCCGGTTCCTGCAACGGGACGTGCCCGACCCGTATTACGGCGGGCCGGAGGGGTTCCAGACCGTCTTCGACATGCTCGACGAAGGGTGCGACCGATTGCTCCGGGATCTCACGCAGGGCGTTTAAGTCGGACCGGTTCGTTCCTATGTGAACCAGACGAGGGGTCATTGTTGCCTGGACGGGGTATGCGTCCGGGCGATGGCCGATGCCTCGGATTTGAACCGGCAGTTTGCCATATCAGGAGGGCGGCCATGAGCGGCTTGCGCATAGACCACGAAAGCTGGATTCTCGTCGGGGATGGCGAAAAGGCGTTGTTTTTCCGCAACGAGGGCGATGCCGACTATCCCAATTTCGAGGTCCTGCGGGTTCTGGAGCACGAAAACCCTTCGACGTCGGACCAGGGGACGGACAGTCCCGGTCGACGCAATGACGGGCCGGGGTCGCACCGCAGCGCCATGGAAGAAACCGACTGGCACACCCTGGAAAAGCACCGGTTCGCCAAGGAGGTGGCCGATGCCCTCTACAAGGCGGCGCATGCCGGGCGGTTCTCGAAACTGGTGGTCGTGGCGCCGCCGATGACGCTTGGCGACCTGCGCAAGGCCTTCCACAAGGAGGTTTCCAGCCGGGTTGTCGCGGAAGTCGACAAGACGCTGACCGGGCATCCGCCCGACAAGATCGAACGCATCCTGTCCACCAAGGACTGATCCGACATCGGCCAGTCACGGCAGCGGTACCGCGGCGAAACAGATTAACCTCGCTGCGGTGCCGCATGGTTAAGCCCGTTTTAACCACGTTGGGCGTTGACTCCTCCCTGGTAATGAGGATCGACGCATGTCCGCTCGGATCATCACGTTGCGCGCGCTTAGCGTCGTGCTCGCAGTCTGGCTGCCCGGCCTGTCCGTGCAGGCGGAAACGCTGCGTGATGCCATGCGCGAGGCCTATCTTCAAAGTCCCGCGTTGAAGGCCGAACGCGCCCGTCAGCGAGCCACGAATCAGGGCGTCTGGCAGGCGCGCAGCGCCTTTCTGCCGCGCGTATCCGGCAGCTATGGCGTGGAGCGGCGCGACTATCGCGATCACCTGAACGCAACCGACAACGACCGGTTCGAGCACAATCTCGAGATCACCGCGGAACAGACCCTGTTCCAGGGGTTTGCAGGGGTGAACCGGCTCAATCAGGCGCATGAGGAAAGCGCGGCCGGTCAGGAGCGGCTGCTCGGCGCCGAGCAGGATCTGCTGTTCGGCACGGGGCGGACCTTTCTTGCCGTTTTGCGGGACCGGCAAAACGTTGCCCATCGCAAGAGCTATCTCGATCTTGTCGGCGAGGAATTGAAGGCGGCCCGACGGCGTGTCCGGCTGGGCGACGCCTCGCGCACCGATGTCGATCAGGCCGCGGCGCGCTACAGCGAGGCGCAGGCCGATCTGGAACAGGCGCTCGGGCAGCTTGCCGCAAGCGATGCGGCCTATCAGCGGCTTGTCGGCCGCGAACCGGGAAAGCTCTCCTGGCCCGCCCTGCCTGCGGACCTGATGCCGGCGTCTCTCGGCGCGGCGCTCGACATCGCCATGCGCGGCAATCCCACGGTGCGCTCCAAGGTGTCCGAGGCCCGGGCGTCCCGCTTTGCCGCCAGGGCGAGCGTGGGCGACATGCTGCCGAGGGTGACCGCCAGCGCGTCCTATCTCAACGAGTATCGCGACAGCCTGTCCACCCGCTCGGTCGAGGATTTTCAGGTCGGGGTGCGGGTCAATGTTCCGATCTTCACCGGCGGCAGCAATATCGCCAGCGTGCGTGCGGCCAAGGAAACGGCGGCGCAGCGCGAATATGAGGTCGATGACGTCCGGCTTCAGGTGCGCGAGAGCGTGATCGCGGCGCAGAAGCAGATGGAAACCTCGCGTCGTCGCGCCGAGGCGGCAAAACGGGCGATCGCCGCCAACGAACGGGCTGTGCGCGGGCTGAAGATGGAATATCGCGGCGGCGAGCGCACGCTGCTCGACGTGCTCAACGGACAGCGCGAGCTGGTCGACAGCCGCACCGCCTATGAGACCGCCCGCTACGACAGGGTGGTCGCCGAGCTCTTCCTGCTGGCGACGCTCGGGCGCCTGTCGCCCGAGCGGTTCGGCGTTCCGGCCGAGACCGTGGATCTACCCGTCCGCCTGGTGCCGACGATGGAGAGCTGGTCGCTCCGCCTGGAGAAGCGCGACTGACATCGAGGCTGGCATCGCGACTGGCAACGCATCTGAAAGCCCGCCCGAAAGCCGGGCAGTCCGTCCGGATGCGTCTTTCCCGTCACTGCCACTGGATCTGCTCGATCTCCTGGAAATCGATGCGGCTGCCGTCCTGCAGGTCGATGTAGCCGGCCGCATCCTGGGAGAGATCCAGCTGACCGTTGGCGCTGTTGTCGGTGAGAATGCTGCCCTGGGTGATCGTCACCGTCCAGTCGGTGCCATAGTCGCCGAGCTGCATGGCGCTTCCGTCGCCCAGTTCCAGGATATCGATCCAGCTGCTTCCGGCGCCGCCCGAAACCGTGTCGTTGCCGTCTCCCAGCGTATAGAGGAACAGATCCGACCCGTCGCCGCCATAGAGCGCGTCGTCGCCGGTTCCGCCAACGAGCAGGTCGTCGCCGGTCTGGCCGTAGAGCATGTCGTTGTCGGCCCCTCCGAACAAGCGGTCGTCGCCGCTTCCCGCATAAAGGCTGTCTCCGCCGGTGCCGCCGATCAGGAGATCATTTCCGCCGCCGGAATTCAGCGTGTCGTTGCCCGACCCGCCGTCGAGGCGATCATTATAGCTGCCCGACACGATGTGATCGGACCCGCCGTATCCGTAGACCTCTTCCGAGCCGCTGTAATCGTCGTCAAAAGCGCTGCCGAGCGACTCACTTTCTGAGGAGCCGCCTTGTGTCCTGCCGTAGAACCCGTCGACATAGACCCGGAAGGAGGTCGTCGCGCTCGATCCGTCCGTGGACAGCGCCGTGACACCGAGGTCGATGAAGGATTCGGTCGTGTGATCGAAGAGGGCATGGCTTGCCACGCGCACGACGCCGCTGTTGTCGATAGTGAAGCGATCGTCCTCCACCCGGTAGCTGATGCTGTCGTCGGGGTCCGCATCGCTTGCATAGGCGGTGATGCCGACAGCCGTCCCGGCTCCCGCTGTTTCGTGGATGCGGTTGGCTGTGCCGTTGGTATCCGTCGGTGCGGTTGCGCCGTTTCGTTCCATCGGATCGACGATCACCGGAATTACGGACTGCGTCGTTGCGGTGTCGCCGCCCAACGCCTCGGTCGCCGTCGCCGTCACCGTGAGCGACATCGTGCCGGTGTAGCTTTCCGGCGGTGTCGCCTGCAGCGCCGTCAGGTCCCAGCCGCTGACATCGATGCTGTCGCCATCCGCGATGACCGTCATCTGGTTGACGCCATCGCTCAAGACGGTTCCGGCGACGAGACCCGAGACGGTCACGCCCAGGGTTTCCGATCCGTCGGTGTCGGTGAGGCCCGTCGTGATGTCGGGGATGTCGATTGCCTGTCCCGCAGATCCGTGCGCCGCCCCTTGCGTGAATTCGGTCATCTGGATGTTGTCGAGGAACAGTCCGCGCCCGCCGCTCTGGTCGACGCCGGCCTCCCGGATTTCCAGACGTGCCGGATCGCCGTCGCCCGGCAACTCGATGGTGTAACTTTGCCAGACAGGCGTGGTCTGCCCCGATCCGTCGGCGGACACGGTCGCCACGACCACCCCGTCCCAGAGGATCTCGACCCGGCACACGCTGGCGTCATATCCGGGGCGTGCGGCATAGTCGAAGGTCAGCTCGTAGGTGCCCTCGGCATTGGTGTCCACCGTGCGGTAGATGTTCGGTGCATCCTGCCAGCCTTCGGCGTCCGGATCCGTGTTCAGCTCGATGTGGCTGGTCGAGCCGTTGCCGGAGGAAGCCTCGATGCCGTTGCGCACCTCGATGAAGTTGTCCGACTGCCAGCCGTCGACCGAGTTCACGAAACCGTCGGTGCTCTCGAAGGTCGAGTGGAACAGCACGGTCTGATTGTCGGCGACCGCGAGGGTCGGCGCGTCGGCGACCGCGGTAATGTCCAGCGTGGCGGTGGCTGAGGAAGAATATTCGCCGTCGCTCACGGTAAAGGCGAATGTCACGTCATTCGCGGCATGGTCCGAGACCGGCGTGAAGGTCCAGGTGCCGTCGCCGTTGTCGGCGAGCGTGCCATGGGCCGGGTCCACGGTGACAGTGGAGATCGACAGACCGTCGCCGTCCACATCGGAGCTGTTTGCCAGCAATTGCGTTGCGGTGATGGTCGTGCCGGTGTCCTCGGCAATGGCGCCGAGATCGACATTGCCGGCCTCCGGCCCCTCGTTCACATCCGTGACGTCGATGGTGAATTGCTGTTGGGATGTCGATCCGTCGCTCGAGGTGGCCGTGACGGTCACGACGACCGACGCCTCGCTTTCGTGATCGAACAGCGCGCCATCCGCGACGATCACATTGCCGTTGGCGTCGATCGCGAACCGCGGATCGTCGATCGCATAGGCCACCGTGTCGGAGACATTCGCGTCGTCGGCATGCACCGTGATGCCGGTGGCGGTTCCGGCCGTCGCGTCCTCGGCGATGGCGTTGCCGGCAGCGTTGGTGTCGGACACCGGTCCCACGGCCTGGGCAACGACGTCGCCGGCGAGCACGTCGCCGTCGGCGAAGCGGAAATTCTCCACGCCGACAACCGTATCCGTTCCTTCCGGCGAGCCGGGCCGCAGGTCCACAACGGTAAAGGTGCCATTGCCGTTGTAGGTGACATCGTAGTCGGACCGGTTGCCGGCATAGACGGCCGTGTCGGTTCCGTCGCCGCCGTCGATGAAGTCGTCGCCCGCGCCGCCTTCGAGGCTGTCATCGTCCTGCTCGCCATAGAGGCTGTCGTCGCCGCTTCCCCCGATCAGCGTATCGTCGCCGCCGCCGGCCCAGATCATGTCGTTGCCGGCGCCGCCGTCGAGATGGTTGGCATCCGTGCTGACGATCTCTCCGGGAGCGTCGTCGATCCGGTCGTCGCCGGCCCCGCCATAGACCGTATCGGCCCCGGTGCCATAGTCGATGCGGTCGTTTCCGTCGCCGCCATAGACAATATCGTCGCCCGCGCCGCTGTAGATCTCGCCGCCGTCGTCATGCGCGCGGATCGTCTCCGCCCCATCGGTGCCGGTGATGCTCGTCTCGCTGACCCCGGTGTCGGTGAAGGCGCCGTCGCCATCCGCCATCCGGTAGGTTTCAGCGACATCCGTCACCGAGACGACGAAGGTCTGCGCACTGCTCGACCCATCCGTGGAGGTCGCGGTGACGGTCAGGGACAGCGAGGGCTCGCTCTCGTAGTCGAAGCTGGCGCCATCGGCGACCCGCACGGTGCCGTCGGGATCGACGGTGAAGCGGGCGTCGTCGACGGAATAGCTGACGCTGTCGGTGACGTCGGCATCGGTGGCGCTGGCGACGATGCCGATGGCGGTGCCGCCGGTGGCGTCCTCGGCAAGCGTGTTTGCGCTGGTATCCGTGTCGGTGACGGGGGAGACGGCGCTTTCGTTCACGTCGGTGACGTTGACCGCAAATGTCTGCGAACTTGTCGACCCGTCGGTGGAGGTCGCGGTCACTGTGACGTCGATGCTGCCTTCCGTTTCTGCATCGAAGCTGGCGCCATCAGCGACGCGGACGGTGCCGTCGGGATCCACGGTCAAGCGGGGATCGTCGACGGAGTAGCTGACGCTGTCGGTCGCATCGGCGTCCGTGGCGCTGGCGACGATGCCGATGGCGGTGCCGCCCGCGGCGTCCTCGGCAAGCGTGTTTGCAGCCGCATCCGTGTCGGTGACGGGGGAGACGGCGCTCTCGTTCACGTCGGTGACGTTGACCGCAAATGTCTGCGAACTGGTCGAGCCATCCGTGGAGGTCGCGGTCACTGTGACGTCGATGCTGCCTTCCGTTTCCGCGTCGAAGCTGGCGCCATCGGCGACCCGCACTGTTCCGTCGGGATCGACGGTGAAGCGGGCATCGTCGACGGAGTAGCTGACGCTGTCGGTGACATCGGCATCGGTGGCGCTGGCGACGATGCCGATGGCGGTGCCGCCGGTGGCGTCTTCGGCAAGCGTGTTGGCAGCCGCATCGGTATCAACC
>MDTG01111866.1_pt1 | contig 120867 bp, 95 predicted proteins | sample 811421 | NCBI WGS metagenome assembly MDTG01 (sample SAMN05326645, study PRJNA326480) | marine metagenome | isolation source: seawater | place: Pacific Ocean: South East | collected 2011
ACGAAGTCCCGCCTTTTCGCTGCAGCGCGGTGCGTTAAACCGCGCCCGCTCGGGACACCACCACCCCTCCCGAACCCAACGCGCCGGCCGCCCGCTCTGAAGGAGTGAGCCGAGTATGGGGGAAGGTTGGGAGGGGGAGGATAAGTTGGGGCTTGTCCTCGATGAGTGCGGATGAAAGCAGCGTCGCATGGGCCCCCTGAACTAGTCCGAAGGCCGAGAGGCTCAAGCTCAACATCCCGGTCCTCGGGCTTGACCCGGGGACCCATTAAGCCCCTACCCCGCCTGCGCTTCGAGCCAGAGATCGAAGCGGTCATGGCCCCAATACTTGTCCGCGCCATCAATCAGGAAGGGCACGCCGAAGACGCCGTCTGCGTCGGCTTGCTCGCTATAGCCGTCCAGGATCGCGTTGAGCGCCTCGCCGGTCGGCAGGGCATCGGGATCAAATCCCTCCCATTCCGCCATCATCGCCGCCTTCGCGAGCACGTCCGGCTTGGAGATATCGAGCCCCTGCCCCCAGCGCAGGTCAGAGACCGCCAGCGCGAACGCCATGCCCTGCCCGGCGGCGCTTGCAGCGTGAAAGGCAGCGTTTGAAGGCGCGTAGTCAGGATCAAAAGGGTCAGGCAGCGCCAGCGGCAAGCCTTGACGCACCGTCATGCGGTAAACGTCCTGCACCAGGTAATCGCGCTTTTTCGGATTCGACAGCGGATCGACGAAACCGCTCTCCGGGCTGAGGATGAAGGGGATCAGTTCACCCGTGAACCCGGCCCGCGCCAGCTTGTGCAGGCCCAGGCGTGAATAGGGGCTGCGGAAGCCGAAATAGCATCGCAGGTCTGAGGCGGTCGTGTCGTTCATGTCGCAAATTCCCGGGCGCGAGGAGAAATTGATCGTCTGCAGCTTAACAGCCACGTCGCAGGGCGCTAACGTTCTGTTAACAGCATCGCGTATGGCGGCCAGTCACATTTGAATGAGCCGCGATGCAGGTCGAGGGGGCCTCTGCCATGGGCGTCAGAACCGAGGGGGATGAGCGGCGATGACATCGGAAGTCATGATCATGAACCGGCAGGCCGTGGTGCTGGCCGCGGACAGCGCCGTCACCTATGGCGGCGGGCCAGGCTCGGTCGTCACGCTGGAAGCGGAGAAGATCCTCCAGCTCGGCCCGAACATGGCGCTGATGGTGTATTCGCGCGGCGACGTGCTGGGCCGGTCCTGGTCGCATATCGCCCACGCCTTCAAGCGCGCCCAGGGCGAGCTCGACTTTGACAGCGTGCAGGCCTGTGCGGACGCCTTCTTCGCCTTCATCGACAATAACCGCCAGCTCTTCCCAGAGAAGGAGGAGCGCGAGGAGCTCGAGGACCTGATGCGCGCGGCCATGCTGACCGTGCTCAATCACGCCCGCAATCTTCGCACCCATGCGCCGGGCCAGTACGAGACCGACGCCGCAGCCTTCGAGGGCGCGCTGGATCTGTATCGCGCGCACCTGCTGCAGGATGAGGGCGGGGCGGAGCGACCAAGCCTTGAAGTCTTTGCGGCTCTGGATCGCGACCGCTTCTACCAGCAATACGCCAGCATGCTCGACAGCCTGATCGGCGAGGCCCTCGGCGAATTCGGCATGCAGGAGAGCATCCGCAACAAGCTCTATGACTTCGCCTATCTGATCATCACGCGCCCCGCCTTCCTCGAGCCCTATGCCGGGCTTGTGTTCGCCGGATTTGGCGAGGGCGACGTCTTCCCCGTCTATTGCCACTATTATGCGTCGATCATGGTCGATGGCGTCATCAAGCGCGCTCATGACGAGACGACCCAGGTCGGCGTGGAGAACGGGCCGAACGCGTATCTGCGCACGTTTGCGCAGGCGGAGATGACCCATGCCTTCCTGCGCGGGGTCCATCCGTACATGTTCGATGTGATGGCCTCGATGAACATGGTGACCAATGAGGCCGCCAGCGAGATCGCCCTGCGCAAGGCCGGCCTCGACGAGGCCGAGATCAGTCGGGTCATGGGCGAAATGCGCGACTCAGAACTGCTGTCCCTGTCCGCCGAATTCATCCACACCGCGCGCACGATTTCACAGGAAGAATTCATCGACCCGTTCATCGCCGTGGTCGCCGCTTCGGGCAAAAAGCAAATGGGCGAAACCGCCAAGGCTCTGGTGGAGCTTAACATTCTCAAAAGCGACCTGCACCAGACCCAGACCGGCGTGGGCGGCGAAGTCGATGTCGCAATGATCTCGCGCACCGGCGGATTTGAGTGGTATGCTAAAAAATCGTAAACTGCCCCTCCACCCTCACACGTCCTTGAGGAGGTGATGATGAGCGAAGACCCCACACGCCTGAACATCGAACGGGCCCGCGAAGCTCTGGCCCGCGCCCGCCTTGATGATGTCGCCATGGCGGTGCGCGCCCCGCGCCCGGCGGACCTGTCCCGGCTCGAGGAAACCCAGGCGCGGGCTGAAAATCTCAGCGCCCGGGCGGACGCCTTTCGCGACACGGTGCGCTCGCGCATGGGCCTGTCCGCCTATACAGGCGGCGCGGCCAGCTTCACCTCGGGACTGTCGGGCATGGACGCAGCGCTCTGCGACGCTGATGTCTGCGCTCCGGCTCCGCCTGCCATGACTGACGCCTCACGCGCCGCGCTGATGGGAGAGGTCGAGCGGGCGCCCGCGGTCGCACAACCCTCCGCCGCCGACGATGCCAGGGAATCCCGCAGCGCCGAGCCCCGAGAGCCGCGTCGCCGCCGCTTCTTCTGGCTGTTCTAGGCCGTCAGCAGGATCTTGCAGATCGCTTCAAGACCCGCCTGATCCTCGGCGTCAAACGCGTCGAGTTCGGCTGAGTCCACGTCCAGAACGGCAGCGAGCGCGCCATCGGCGTCAAGGACCGGCACGACGATTTCCGATCGAGACCGGCTGTCGCAGGCGATGTGGCCCGGAAACGCTTCGACGTCCCGCACCAGCTGGGTCTCGCCGCTCTGCGCAGCCGCGCCGCACACGCCGCGACCGAACGGGATCCGCAGACAGCCCAGCGTCCCCTGATACGGGCCCACCACAAGCTCCTGAGGTTTCTGCGGATCCACCACGTAGAAGCCGGTCCAGAAAAAGCGCGGGCCGAAATTGTGCGCCAGCAGACAGGCCGCCGTGGCGTATCGCGCGGTCCGGCTGGTCTCACCGGCGACGATCGCGGCGATCTCCTTGCCGATCCGGATATAGGCTTCGGCCTTGGTTTCACCCTCGACCGCGGTGCTCATTTCTTCGGCCATGACAGGTTCCTGCATGCTGTGACGTCATTCTTGCGCGCACATCTAGGCGCAGGATCGTCCTGACGCCAGCACCCGTCTGTAAAGAAGTGTGATCACGTCTTTCTCACGCGCTCGTGCAAAGCTGTGTAAAGCGGTAAGCAGATACATCGCGTATGCCTGCCCTGACCGGCGATTGTGCCGATGAGATGGGAGTTGATCATGCGTAAAGCCTTGTTCCTCGCCGCCGCTCTGGCGGCTGCCGGCGCCGTCCTTCCTGCGGACGCCGCCTGGGCGGAAGACCCGATCTATACCGGCCGATTCAGCAATACCGCCGTCGGCGGTTACGACGCCGTCGCGTACCATACCGAAGGCCAGGCGATCCGCGGCGAGCGTGAATTCTCAACAGAATGGCGCGGCGCTGAGTTCCGCTTCGCCAGCCAGGCCAATCTCGACCTGTTCCTGTCCGACCCCGAGGCCTATGCCCCGGCCTATGGCGGGTATTGCGCCTGGGCGGTCTCGGAAGGCTATACAGCCAAGGGCGATCCCAATGTCTGGAACATCGTCGATGGCGTTCTCTACCTGAACTACAACGCCCAGATCCAGGACCGCTGGAGTACCGACATTCCCGGCCATATCGAGCGGGCGAATGCGAACTATCCCGGCCTTGTGGACGAGTAGGGAACGGATATGGCCGGCTCACTCCTGCGCAAAATCCCCGCTTACGTTCTGGGCGTCTGGATCTCCGCGATCTTCCTGGATTCCCTGCGCTTCAAGTTCACGGGTCACGAAACGCCCCGACACATCTTCGAAACCCTGCGCGACTGGTCGGGCATCGCGCTCTTCTATCCCGCGGGTCCCTGGATCATCGGACTGGCGGAGCTGACCGCCTCCTTGCTGGTGCTGGGTGTTCCCTTCATCATCCTGCTGACCACGCGAAAACCGGGCCAGGCCGCGCTGAGTCAGACCCTGGGCGGTCTGCTGGCCCTCGCGGTCATGAGCGGGGCGATCGTGTTTCACCTCTTCACGCCGCTTGGGATCGAGACCCCGACCGCCTGGGACAACGGTCAACCGACCGATTGGAGCCCCGCCCTCTTCATCGCCGCTTGCCTCACATGGGTCGCAGGCGCGATGCTGGTTCTCCTGCGTGGCGGTGAAGCCCTGCGCATCCTGAAAGGAAATCCTGACTGATGAGCCCCGCCCCCGCCTCCGACACGCAGACCCGGGACAGTCACAGCCTGTTTGCGGCGCTGGAGGCGGAACTGGCGCAGGGCGCAAGCCGCGGCGCGGACAAGCTTGCGCCATATGCGGCTGGCGGGCTGGAACGGGCGGCGAGACATCTCGCACAATCCCGCAGCCCGCTCGCCCTGTTCACAGGCTTTTACGTCGCCCACGCTGCAAAACCCGCAGCGGAAACCGACGGGCCGCTGACCGTAATGGCGATCGCAGAAGCGCTCTTCGCCCTGGGACGCGAGGCGGTAATCATCACCGATGCGCCCTGCGCGCCCGTGCTCTATCGCCTGGTGGCCGAAGCCGGCCTGCCGGCGGATGTGCTGTATGTTCCCGAAACGCCAGACATGCTCGAGCCTGCACTCAGGGCGCGTGGGGTCGACACCGTGTTCGCCATCGAGCGCCCCGGACGCGCGATCGACGGACGCTGTTACTCCATGCGCGCTCGGGACCTGACAGCCCATACGCTCGCCTTTGACGCGGTCTTCAGTCCCCGGTCTGGCTATACGCGTCTGGCGGCGGGGGATGGCGGCAATGAAATCGGCATGGGCGCCCTGCCGAAATCCGCGCTTTTCAGCCATATCGCCGATGGCCAGACCATCGCGAGCGCCACCGGCGCCGACGCCTTGATCGTGACCGGCGTCAGCCACTGGACCAGCTACGCGCTCGCCGCCGCCATGGCCGCTGTCGCGCCGGGCGATTCCGCGGTCTGGCGGGACGCTGTCAGCGATGCCCGCGAATGCCACCGTCTCTCAGCAGCGCTCAGCGCAGGCGCGGTGGATGGCGTGACAGCCGAATCCGCGCCGACGATTGACGGCCTGCCCCTCGAAATTCACCTCGCCAAGCGGGACCGCCTGTTCGCCCTCGCACGCTGACTGGACGCGCCGTCAGAGCCTCCCGCTCCTGCGATTATGTCACGCACGATGGAACAACCGGTCAGGGTGTCTCGTTGATCCCGTAATGCGAATGCGCAAAACGAGGACCCTCCCCATGGCTCAACTCACCACCATCAACCCCGCCACCAACGAAACGCTCAAGCAGTATGACCTGATGTCGGATCAGGACGTCGAGCAGGCCATCGAACTCTGCCATGCGGCCTATGAAGACTGGCGGCTGACCTCACTGGCCAAGCGGGCCTCGGTCATTCGCGCCATTGCGGACGCCCTGCGCGCCCGCAAGGACGAGTATGCCGAGCTGATGACCCGGGAGACCGGCAAGCGTTTTCAGGACGGACAGGCCGAGATCGAACTGTGCGCCAGCATCTGCGAGTACACGGCGGATGAAGGGCCTTCGGAACTCGCCGATGAAACGCGTGAACGTCCGGACGGCAAGGGTCTCGTCACCTATTCGCCCATCGGGGTCATCTATGGCATCCAGCCCTGGAATTTCCCCTGTTCCATCGCCAACCTCATGGCGGGCAATGGCGTCCTGCTCAAGCACGCTGAATCGTGCACCGGAAGCGGGCTGTTGCTCAAGCAGATCTATGAGGAGGCCGGCTTGCCCAAAGGCCTGTTCACGGTGCTGCTGATCGATCATGACCAGTCCGATGACGTGATCGCCCATGACAAGGTGCGCGGCGTGACCCTGACCGGCAGCGAGGGCGCCGGCAAGACCGTCGCCAGGAAGGCCGGGGAACACCTGAAAAAGACCGTGCTCGAACTGGGCTCCAATGACGCCTATGTCGTTCTGGAGGACGCGGATCTTGATCTTGCGGTTGAGACCTGTGTTCAGGCGCGCCTGTTCAACAACGGCCAGACCTGTGTGAACGGCAAGCGCTTCATCGTCACGGACAAACACTATGACGCCTTTGTCGACCGTTACGCCACGGCCATGGCCGAAATCAAAATGGGCGACCCCATGAAAGAGGAGACCGAGCTCGGCCCCATGTCCCGTGTTGAGCTGCGCGACCAGCTTCACGACCAGGTCCGCAAGAGCATCGAGAACGGCGCCCGGGCTCTGTGCGGCGGTGAAGTGCCGGACAAGGACGGCGCCTATTATCCCGCCACGGTGCTGGTGGACGTCAAGCCGGGTCAGCCCGCCTATGATGACGAATTGTTCGGTCCGGTCGCCTCGGTCATTCGCGCCAAGGACGATGAAGACGCCATGCGCATCGCCAATGACAGCCGCTACGGTCTGGGCGGCGGCATCTTCTCGAAGGATGAGGACAAGGCGCTCAAGCTGGCGCGCGACCATTTCGACACCGGCATGGTGATGATCAACGGCTATGACATCGCCACGCCCAACCTGCCCTTCGGCGGGGTCAAGAATTCCGGCTATGGCCGCGAGCATGGCGGCTTCGGCATGAAGGAGTTCGTCAACGCCAAGGCCGTCTCGGTCCTGAACTAGACCCAGAGCCTAACAGCATAATCAGGCCCGCCCGCACGATCCGGGCGGGCCTTTTCATGAGAGCGCGGGTGAGGACCAATCCGGACACGGCCGAATACGGAAAGCTCTAAGCATCAACTTCCCTGTTCTTGCATGAGTTTGCCGCAAGCGGCTGTGGGCGGCGCCGATTTTGGTCCATCCATGCAAAGCCGCCGCGCTAGACTGGGCCGGACTGAAAACAGGATACCTCCATGATCTCTCTGCGCGCCGCCCTTCTTGCGACCACGCTCGCCAGCACCTGCGCCCTGCCAGCTCTGGCCCAGAACGAACGTCTGAACGCCAACACCCGTTTTGAGGGCGAGTTTGGCGGCGAGCGCGTGACGTATGAGGCGTCGGTCGAACGCACGCATATGGCGGCGACGGGCGGCCTGCCCGCCGTCAGCCTTGTGACGACCGCCTATCTGGGCGAAGCCGGAGCACCAGAAGAACGGCCTGTGATCTTCCTGTTCAATGGGGGGCCCGGCGCGCCGTCAAGCTGGCTGCATATGGGCGGGCTCGGTCCTGTTCGGATCAATGCGCCGGCGGACCCGGCTGCGCCTGTTCCGGCGGACGCCGAACTCACGGCGAACACCGATACGCTTCTGGATGTGGCCGATCTCGTCTTCATCGATCCGCCCGCCACGGGCTTCAGTCGCGTCACCGGCGAGGATGAAGACAACGTCCTGCTGACCGTCATGGGCGATGCGCAGCTGACCGCCAACTTCATCACCCGCTGGCTGGAGGATCATGGGCGAAACGATGCGCCGGTCTATGTGCTGGGTGAAAGCTACGGCACCTTGCGCGCCAGCGTGGTCGCCGGGTTGATGGCGCAGACCCGGCCGCTTGAGGGCGTCATCCTGCTCGGGCAGGCCGTGAACATGATCGAGACCTCCCAGCGCGCCGACAATATCGTCTCGCACGCCACCAATCTGGCCTCCCTCGCCGCCATCGCCGCCTATCATGGCAAGGCTGACCTTGAAGGGCGCACGATGGCCGCCTTCATCGACGAGGTGCATGCCTGGGCAATGAGCGAGTATTTGCTGGCGCTGTCACAAGGCGAGGCCCTGCCACCCCCTGACCGACAAACGATCGCCGCACAGCTTGAAGCCTATACAGGCGTGCCGGCGGACTATTTCCTCACCCATCGCCTCGCCATCACCAAGGCGGCGTTCCGGGGCGTTCTGCTGGCAGACGAAGACCAGCGTCTCGCCGTCTATGATGCGCGCTATGTCGGCGATGCGCCGGCGGCGGGCGAACGCCCCGCTGACCCGTTCGCTCCGGTCGCCAGCTGGGTGCCCCAGGCGCTGAGCGCGCATTTCACCGAAACCCTGAATGTCAGCCTGCCCATGGAAGACTACGCCTGGTATGCGGCCAATGCCTCGGACTGGCGCTGGTTGCCGACCGGCGGAATGGGCGGCCCGTTTGACGACTATGATTATGCATCCTCTCTGGAGCTTGCTCTGGCGGCGTCTGAGACGTTCGGCGTGCTGATCGGAACCGGGATTTACGACACCACCACCACGCTGGGGCCCGCACGGTATCTGGCGGATCATCTGGAAGGCGGTCAGGGTCGGGTATTCATCGCCGAGTATGAGGGCGGGCATATGGCCTACACCAACCCCGAAGCGCTGGCGGCGATGACAGCGGATTTGCGCGCATTCCTGAGCCGATAGCTCAGGTTTGAAATTCTGTTGTTTTCGGCTCTGGCAAATTGTTTAATCGCCCTGACGATGAAACACTGAAGTTTCACCTTTGAATGCGTCACGATCCGAATGACGCATGCGCAAGCACAGGGGAGTGATGCAATGAGCCAGAAGCTCGACGCCATTGATGTGCGCATTCTCGAGCAGCTCCAGAAGGACTGCTCCATCTCCACCGCCGAGCTCGCGGATCGTGTGGGCCTGTCACAATCGCCCTGCTGGCGACGCATCCAGCGTCTTCGCGAGGAAGGCTATATCCGCGCCCAGGTCGCGCTGCTCGATCCGGAGAAGCTGGGTGTGCACCTGCACGTCTTCGCCCAGCTGAAAATCTCCTACCTTGCGGACGCCGACCGGCAAAAATTTGTGCGTGGCGTAATGTCGATTCCGGAAGTTGTGGAATGCTATTCCATCTTGGGCGAGCGCGATGTCATGATCAAGGTCGTGGCCCCGGATATCAAATGGTATCAAGAGTTTATCTTTAATACGATCCTGAAACTGCCCGGCGTCGAGGATGTCAGCTCCATCGTGGCGCTCTCGCAGATGAAGAATACGACGGCCCTCCCCGTTCATATTTCCGAGACTTGATCCGGTCGCTTTTGACCGGGATCATGGCAAAATTCTCCCCAACCTCTCGCACCAAGAACTACGTTTGGAATAATTATCGACTACAAGCGCGCTAGTTTGCATGAAGCGCCCTCAGGCGCCGTGTTTACAGAACGGAGTTTTCCGCTCATGCGCCTGTCCCTCGTCACATTCAGCGTCACCGCTCTTCTTGTCTCGCTGTCCTCCCATCCCGCTCAGGCCCAGGCGCCTGAGACAGACTCCTATGTGGTCATCGCGGCGGGCGAACAGGTGGGCTATCTTCAGGCGACCCGGACCGGCGATCAGGTCGAGATCGACTATGACGTGGACAATAACGGGCGGGGGCCAGGCAACCATCAGACGCTGACCCTCAACGCAGACGGCATCCCGTTAAGCTGGACCATCGAAGGACATTCGCTGTTCGGCGATCCCGTCCAAGAAACCCTGATCCAGTCCGGCGACACGCTGAGCTGGACAAGCCAGTCCGATAGCGGCTCGATCGAGGTCAGCGAACCCCGTCTCTATATCGCCGCCGATGACAGCCCCTGGAGCGAGGGGATGTATGTCCGCGCCGTGCTGGCGAGCGATGGCGACAGCCTGCCCGTCGCGCCCGCAGGCGAGCTGACGGTGGAGCCTGTCCCGCTCGACGCCCCGATCGAAGGGCTGGAGGACGCCACGGTCTATCGCCTGACCGGGCTCAATCTCGACGCCAGCTATGTGGTGATGGACTCAGATCTCCGCCTGATCGCCAACCTGTCGGGCATGACCATTCTTGAGGAGTACGCGGACCTGGCGCCGCAACTGGCCCGGTTGCGCTCGGACTTCGATGTGCAGCATCAGGAAGCGCTGCAGGAGCAGCTGGCCCATCGGTTCGACACGCCGGTGGTGATCCGCAATGTGCGCCTGTTCGATCCGGAGGCTGGCGCGCTGACGGGCCTGTCCGCCGTCACGGTGTTCGAGGGAGAGATTGTCGGCGTGCAGCCGGATGACGCCGCCTGGATCGGCGAGGACCATCAGCTCATCGATGGCGAAGGCGGCGTTCTGGTTCCCGGCCTTCATGACATGCACGCCCATATCAGCACCGCCACCGGGCTGCGCTATCTCTCCGCGGGCGTCACCAGCGTGCGCGATATGGGCAATGATCCCGAAGGACTGATCCGCCTCATCAATCGCATTGATGCGGGCGAACTGGCCGGGCCGCGCACCGTCCGCAACGGCATGCTGGAAGGCCGCTCCCCCTATTCGGTGCGCACCGGCATCATCGCCGACACGCTGGACAATGCGCTGGATGCGGTGCGCTGGTACGCCAGCCACGGCTATTGGCAGGTGAAGATCTACAACTCCCTGCCCGGCGACTGGATCGCGCCCGTCATCGCCGAAGCCCATGCCTGGGGTCTTGGCGTGACGGGCCATGTCCCCGCCTTCGTGACGCCCGATTACGCCATCGAGGCCGGGTATGACGACATCTCCCACATCAATCAGCTGATGCTGGGCTGGTTGCTGGAAGCCGACGAAGACACACGCACCCCGATCCGCCTGACCGGCATGCGCCGCGCAGCGACGCTCGACCTTCAGAGCGACAAGGTCCAGCACACGGTTGATCTGATGGTCGAGCATGGCACGGCGCTCGATACGACCGCGGTCACGCTCGAACTATTGATGCTCAGCCGGTCGGGCGAGTTCCCGAGCGCCGCGGCCGGCCATGCCGATCACATGCCCATCGGCTTTCAGCGCAATCGCCGCCGCGCCTTCGTGACCATAGACAGCGACGAGACTGATGCGGAATACCGCAACGGTTTCCAGAGCCTTCTCGATACGATGAAGCTTCTGGACGAGCGCGGCGTGCAGCTGCTGCCCGGAACGGATTCCGCCTATGGCTTCCCCGCCCTGCGCGAGGTGGAGCTTTATGTTGAGGCGGGCCTCAGCCCGGCGCGAGCGCTGGCGCTGGCGACGCTGGAAGCGGAACGCTATCTGGGCCGCGACGCCTGGCTGGGCAGCATCGAGATCGGCAAAAGAGCGGACTTCTTCCTGATCCCGAACGATCCGCTGGAAGACATCTCCAACATTCGCGAGATCCGCCTCGTGATGAAGGATGGCGTCGCCTATCTGCCCGCCGAGATCCATCGCGCCCTTGGCATCCAGCCCTTCGCGGAGCCTGTCACCTTGCCGGGAGCGACCCAGTGAGAGTGATCGGACAGGATTTCGTGCGCGAACACCTCACCTATGAGGAAACGATCGCGCTGATGCATGAAGGCATGATCGCTCTGTCGCGCGGACAGAGCATCCAGCCCCTGCGCTCGATCCTGCGCATGGCCGACAGCCGGATGTTCGGTGTGATGCCCGGCGCCATGGGAGCCTCGGATGCCTTCGGGGCCAAGCTGGTCAGCGTCTTTCCCGGCAATGCCGACCGGGGCCGCCAATCCCATCAGGGCGGCATCTTGATGTTCAACCCTGAAACCGGCGAACCAACGGCGCTGGTGCATGCCGGAGAGGTCACCTCCATCCGGACAGGCGCGGCCAGTGCGGCGGCGACGAACGCCATGGCGCGCCACGACGCCGAACGCCTGACCGTGGTCGGTTATGGCGAACAGGCCGCCTCCCACGTCCTCGCCATCTCCAAGGTGCGTGCGCTCAAACAGGTGATCATCACAGGCCGCAATATCGACAAGGCCCAGGCGCTGGCGGACACGCTGCGCGGACGGACAGGGCTGGACCTCAAGGCCAGCGACGACATCCGCGCCTCGGTCGAACAGGCTGATATCATCTGCACGGTCACCGCCTCTCAAACCCCGGTGGTGAAGGGCGCCTGGGTGTCGCCCGGCGCCCATATCAACATTGTCGGCTCAAGCTATGCCGGCCCCGTCGAGGTCGATGAGGATCTGGTGGCGCAAAGCTACTTCGTCGCCGACCACCGCGAGGGCGTGCTGGCGCAGGGGGCGGAATTCCTGAACGCCAGGGCGTCCGGGCGCATCAGTGACGCCCATGTGGTTGGGGAAATCGGCGAGGTCTATGACGGCCAGCTCTGCGGCCGTCCTGACAGCGATACGATCACCGCCTACAAATCGCTCGGCCATATCGTCCAGGACCTGGTGTGTGGCCGCTATCTCGAAATGAAAGCGCAAGAACTGGGCGTGCCTGCACAACCTTTCTAGGGCCGCGCAGGCTGCCGCCTCAGTCCTCCGCGGTCAGGAAGGCGCGCACCGCCTCGCCCAGAAGCGCGCGGTTCTCTTCACCGACAAAGACGGAATGACCGGCCGGGAAGTAGGCGGCGGTCAGCCTGTCTGCGGGTATGCCGGCCTGCTCAAGCGCGTAGCGCCCACCGAAGGCCGGGGTGGAGAGGTCATAGATTCCGGCTGCCCAGAACACCCGCAACCGGGGATCATTGTCCATCGCCGTCGCGATATAGGGAATGGCCGGCCGCCAGCCCTGATGATCCCACGCCGCATTCACCTCGAGATTGAGCGCGCGATAGGGCCGCTCCGGATCAAATCCCAACACTTCGTCGTAATAGGCCTCGACGATCGAGGGATAGGCCGCTGCGTCAAAGCTGAAGGCGGGCTCGCCTTCGGGCTCTGAAGGCTCACCGGGGTGATAACTCAGGCCCGGATCGTCATAGGGCGGACGCTGGGCGGGCGCATCGAGGCGCCGCGTGGCGCGCGCATCCAGCTGCCCCGTGCGCAGGCGCTCATCGGCCAGCAATTCGAACATGAAGTCCTCATTGCTCAGCCGGAGATCCTTTTCGAGGATGTAGTCCGCGGTCAGACCGACAAAGCTGGACAGCGCCTCTGCGATCTCGTCCTCGTCCGCTGTGCTGAGCGCGTCACCTTGAGCCAGCGCAGGCAGATAGCGGGTCCGGGCGTAGGCGACCGCCTCTTCAAAGACATCAGAGCCGCTGCGCCACTCCCGGTCGATCCGGTCATGATACCAGGCCGCCGCACTCATGCTCGGAAAGCTGAGCGCGTAGGAGACGTCGCCCTCCGCCCTGTCAGGGACAAGCGCGAAGAGGAGAATTCCGTCCAGTTCCAGTTCAGGGGCCAGTCGGGCGATCTCCGCGGCGCGCAACGTGCCATAGGACTGTCCCAGCACATAGCGAGGCGAGGTCGTACGGCCATGGCGGTCCAGCCAGCGCTCGATCACCGCCGCCACCGACAGCGCATCCCCTTCCCGGCTCCAGAACTGTGCGCCGTCCTCCTCGGCTTCAGGGATGGAGAAGCCCGTCCCCACCGGATCGATGAAGACGAGATCGGCTGTATCCAGAAGGCTGTCCGGGTTGGGCTGCATATAGGCGGTTTCGCCGTCGCCGAACCGGCGCATGGGCCCGAAAGCGCTCAGATGAAGCGGCGTGGTGGAGGCGCCGGGCCCGCCATTGAACAGAAACAGCACCGGGCGCTCCGCCGGATCGCCTGCGCCCTGCGCCACATAGCTGGTGGTCACAAGCCGGCCCGCCGTTTCACCATCCGGTCCGGACAGCAGATAGGTCTCCACGAGCGCGTCATAGGCGACAGCTTCACCGTGGAAGACGCCTTCATGCGTGGTTTGCGCCGTCTGGCCGAGCTCAATCTGTTGCGCGCAGGCTGTTTCAAGCGAGAGTGCGAGAGTGAGCGCAGCGCTTGCGAGAATGGATCGCTTAAACAGCGTCATGAGAGGTCTCCTTGGTCCAGAGCGGGCGCATCAGATAGACGCCGACGCCCACCACCCCCCACAGGCTCAGCGCCAGATAGGGCCGCCAGTCGGTGGAGACGCCCAGTGCGGTGACGAGCAGCGCCATCACCATGCCCAGCACCGCCCAGATCTGGGTGGCGGCCTTGCCCAGCTTGAAACCGGCGCTTTCATAGAGCTCCGGTCGGGTGCGGACGACCACGATGGATGACAGGCAGGTGGTGCAGAATTTCAGCAAGGTCGGGATATTCACCGCCAGAAAGAGCGGCGCGAGGCTGGTCGGCATGAACAGGCCCAGAATGCAGGCGACGAACATGGTCGCCAGCGCCACATAGGGCGTGCCGAAACGCGGATGCACACGCCCCAACGCCGACGGCAGCGCCCCGCTCTGCCCCATGGCGTAGAGCGAACGGCTGAAGCCCATGGCAAGCGCGTTCAGAGACGTGCCGATCGCCGCGACCGCCGCCAGTGCGACAATGGGTTGAGCGAGATCGCGGCCGACCAGTTCGGCCATGGCGTCGAGGATAGGCGTTTCGCTTGCCGCGAGGCGTTCAACGCCCAGAAGACCCAGCGTCACTCCACCGACCAGGAGGTAGACCACCACGGCCGTACTGATCGCCAGCGCGATGCCGAGCGGAATGTTGCGGCGGCTGTTTCGCACCTCGCCGCCGACTTCCGTCGCCGCTTCGATACCGAAGAACAGCCCCACCAGCAACGGGATGGCGGCGAACACACCGCTCCATCCGCCGCCCAGGAAGGGGCTGAAGGCGTCAGGCTGAACGCCTGTGCCGCCGAACCCGACAAAGATGGCGAAGAACCCCACCAGCACCACCATCAGCGCGGTCTGCACCGTCGCTGCGATCGAGACGCCCAGAATGTTGAGCCCGAACACCAGCACGAACAGGCCCGCCATGGTGAGTTTGGTCGGCAGCGGCACGAGGAAGGACAGGTATCTGACAAGCACCAGCGCCAGGATGAACATGGCGCCCACATTCCCCGCGATCCGCAGCCAGACGATGATGAAGGCGAGCTTTTCGGACACGAAGCGCCGCGGCCATTCATAGGACGCGCCCGACGCGGGCAATGCCGATCCCATGAAGGCGTAGGTGACCGCAATGACGAACATGGGGACCGCGGCCAGCACGACCGAGAGCAGCATGGCCGGGCCGGCCAGCGCGGTGGCCGGGGCGATGACCGAGAAGATCGACACGCCAATCGCCGTGCCCAGGCCCAGCGCAATGACCGGGAAGAGGCCAACGCCTTTCCTCAGCTGATCGTCCTTACTCATTCAGCTCTCCCCATGCGTTTTGTATATCCAGGCCACGGCGCTCAGATCCTGAACGGCGTGCCCCAGCGACTTGTAGACCGTGATCTCCTGATCCGACTGGCGCCCCGGTTTGTCCCCGGCCAGCACCTGACCGATCTCCGGTCCCAGCTGATCTGTGGCGTACTGTCCCGCCTCGACCGCGCGCAGCACCTCGCCGCCATGGGCGATCACATGCGGGCGGTGATCGGGAAACACGGTGGATTTCAGCAATAGGGCGGCGTCCGTTTCCGCCGCCATCGGTCCGGACGATCCGACCAGATTGATATGCGCGCCCGGTTGCACCCAGTCGCCCGACAGCACTGGATCGCGGGCGCCCGTGACGGTGCAAATGACATCCGCCCCCGTGACGGCGGCCTCTGCAGTATTTGCGACTTGAACCGCGACGCCGGTCTGCGCCTCAAGCGCCCTGGCCTGATCGCGGGCCTGATCCGGGTTTCGCGCCCAGAGAACGATGGCCTCAAACGGCCGCACCTTCATCAGCGCCTCGGCATGCGCGCGCGCCTGCGCCCCGGCGCCCAGAAGCGCAAGGCGGCGCGCATCGGGTCTTGCCAGGACATCAGTGGCGAGCGCGCTCATGGCCGCAGTGCGGATGCGCGTGACTGCGCCGCCATCCGCCACACAAACCGGCGCGCCGGTTTCAGCGTCAAACAGGATGACCAGACCCTCATGGGTCTTGCCTTGCTCGGTCTGAAACACGCTGACAAGCTTGGCGCCGAAGCCCAGTTCGCCCAGATTGCCCGGCATCAGGGCGAAGGTCCGCCCCTCGCCCAACCCTATGAAACTGCGCAGCAAAGGATTGTCCGCCCCCGTGGAGAGCGCAATCATCGCGGGGCGCAGCGCAGTCATGCAGCTGGCATAGTCAAGCGTCTCGGCGACCGTCTGAGCATCGAAAAACAGGGGCGCAGTCCTCAAGACAGCGCCTCCAGGACCCGGTCGATATCCGCCTCTGTGTTGAAGACGGAAGGCGAGATGCGAAGCCGGTGACGCGACAGTGACACCTCCACGCCCGCCGCAGCCAGGCGCTCATAAAGCTCGGCGCGCGCGTTTTCACGCGCCCAGCTGATCAGCGGTCCGGTGCTGTCCTCCGCCGTCAGCGGCTCGAAGCCCAGTCGCGGCATTTCACGGCGGGCCTTCTCGATCAGCGGCTGGCGATGCGCCTGAATGGTCTCAACGCCGAGACGGCTGATGTAATCGAGCGACCAGTCCAGATGCGCGACGCCGGTATTTGAGAAGGTGCCCATGGCGAAGAGGCCCGTCGCGTCCTCCCGCGCGCCCGTTTCGAAGGCGACGTCGCCCGGCGCGTCATAGGGGTAGACATGACTGGCGAAACTGGCGAGCTGGTGATAGCCCGCCCAGGGGCGCTGAACCTCAGCGATCAGGTCCTGGCGGATATAGGCGAAGCCCAGGCCCATATCGCCCATCAGCCATTTGAAGCTGGACCCTGCGGCAAAATCGATATTGCTGGCCCGAACGTCAAAGGGAACCGCCCCGATCGCGTGGATCGCGTCCACATAGACCTTCGCGCCATGGGCATGGGCCATTTCGGCGACGGCGGCGAGGTCATGCTGGAAACCGTTGATGGTGGAGATGGCCGACACCGCCACCAGCACCGTGTCATTGGTCATGGCGGCGGCCATGTCCTCAAGATGGATCTGGTGATCCTCGCGGGGACGGATGATGACCACATCCATGCCCGCAGCGCTCAACTCGTTATAAAGATGGAAGGAGCCGAAGAAGTGCAGGGCGTCCGTGACGATGCGTCCGCCGCGTTGCGGCAGACCCAGCGCCTTGACGACCAGCGCCTCGCCCGCCGACGTGCTGGACACATAGGCGACTTCAGACACCTCGGCATTGATCAGCGCCGCATAGCGCGCCAGCACGCTGTCGCGCATCTGGTTCATGCTGTAGCCTTCGGGCTCCCCGCTCATGCTGCGCGACTGCAGGAAGCGCTCTACGGAACGGCGGGCGCCGCGGCTGAAGGGATGGACCGAGCCGGAATTGAGATAGACGCCCTGAATGTCCCCGAACTCGTCATGATCAGGCAGCGCGCCGGTGTTCTTCAGGGTCTTTGCCGCGGCCTTGCCGGCGGCGCTGGCCGCCAAAGGCGCAGCGCCCGCCCCGACCAGGCAGGCGCGACGCGTCAGACGGACACCCTTGTGTGCTGCGTTCATGGTGATCTCCCCGGCCTGGTCTTTGGCGCTGCTCGCTGATGTCCCACAGGATAGGCCAGCTTCCTCCCCTAATTCATGCCAATTCAAGCCCGGCAGATGCCGTGAGCGCATAATGAATGCGCCACACGCTGAATTCGGGAAGAGTTTCGCCATTCAGATGGCTGCGCCTGGCCCGCATAGAGAGGGGCGTCCGCCCGGACTTCAGCCCTCGCATCGGCATAAAAAAGCCGCTCGACCCGGACGATTCGGCAAATCCTTCCGCACACTGCTCGATAGACTGGCGCAAACGTCCCACCGGGGCGGACAAGACGAATGAGGAGACGTTGAATGGCTAATGTGACACAGACGCGTCTGGGGGCGCTTGGCGTGGCGGCGACGAGCCTGGCGCTCCTCGCCGGTTGCGCAGACGCCCTGCAGAACCCGCCCTCCACCGCGCCTGAAACCGAAGCGGGGCCAGACTTTCCAGACATGACCGTCACCCTCATGCCCGGCGGCCTGTCCTCAGAGGCCTTTGTGGATGTGACGGTGGAGATAGACGGCCAGAGCTTTGCGGCGGGCGAGCCCTTCCTGACCTCGCCCGCGATCTTCGCCGGCGTTCTGGGCGCGCCTTATGGAGAGGGCGATGTGGCGCCTGTGGAAGCATCCGACGCAAACGGTCCGATCCCGCTGAGCCGCGATGACAATCCCGCCGATCCCAATAACTTCATCTATTTCCGGCGTTGGCTGGCTGACCGCGACACTGTCGGTCCGATCACGGTGCATTATCGCGCGCCGATCCAGCTGGTCCCGCCGACGCTGGGAGCCGGGCCGCCCTTTGACTTGCGCCTCAATGAGACTGTGGTCACAGGCGCGGGCGTGACTTTCCTGGTGACGCCGGACACCCAGGATCCTTTCGACATCACGATCGACTGGGATCTGAGCGAGATGCCTGAAAACTCAATTGGCGTCTCAAGTTTCGGACGGAACCGAACCGAGCTGAAAGGCCCTCCCGGACAGCTTTCGACCGCCTATTACATGGCGGGACCTGTGGGCCGCTACCCCACGGACGGAGAAGATCACCCGTTCAGCGCCTACTGGATCGGCGAACCTCCCTTTGATCCGGTCGAGACCATGCCCTGGTCCGAAGAGGTCTATGAGGCGCAGCTCGATTTCTTCGGTATCGAGAACCCCGAACCCTACACCTTCATGTCCCGCCCGAACCCCTATCCGGGCGGCGGCGGCGCAGGACTCACCAATTCCTTCATGCTGTCCTATCCTCAGGACACGGCCAATCTCGATGACATCGCGATCACGATCATCCACGAAATGAGCCACAAGTGGATTGGCGGCGTTGCGGGACCGCCCGGAGCCACCTCCTGGTTCTCCGAAGGCATGAACGTCTTCTATACACGTCGGGTGCCGCTGAAGTACGGCCTGTTGAGCCCGGATGCCTTCATCGAGGATGTGAACAAGCACGCTCGGCGCTATTACACAAATGCGATCAATGATTTGCCAAACGATCAGATTCCATATCTGTTCTGGCGCGACACCCGGGTTCGCACCCTGCCCTATGATCGTGGATCCATGTATTTCGCCGGCGAGGATGCGCGCATCCGCGAAGCCAGCCAGGGCGAGCGGAGCATGGATGACATCTTCTTCCAGATCGACGCCATTCGTGAGGCAGGCGAACCCTTTACACCCGAAGTCTGGGAAGACCTCATCGCCGCAGAACTCGGCGATGAGGCTCGAACGCGCTTTCAGGAGATGATGGCGGGGGCAATCCAGATCCCGCCCTCAAACGCATTCGGTCCCTGTTTCACGCGAGAGGAGACGCCGAGCCGCGTCTTCCAGCTTGGCTTTGACGCCGCCACCCTGAGCAGCGAGGACCGCATCGTCTCGGGTCTGATCGAAGGTTCGACCGCTGAAGCGGCCGGACTGCGGAATGGCGACCGTATCCTGGAGCCTGTCGCGCTGGAGGCGGTGCAATCTGATCCAGGCCGGACGCTGACCCTATCGGTGGGACGCGGCGAGGAACAGTTCACCCTGGAATACCTGCCACGCGGCGAACCGACGACGGTCTACACCTGGACCCGCGTTGATAGTGTCGACGAGGACGAGTGTCCGCTCTGAACCGATGACATCCCAGCAGAGAGAACCCCGCGGATATCTGCGGGGTTTTCTTTTGCGCCATACCGATGTCGCACGCCTGTCATCTCAGGCGAAATTTTGCGCGCTTCAATCAGAACAGCGCATAGACCCTCCTCATTTTAACCTCCGGCTCCCCCAGAACGCCTAAATATTTCGCGCCTCATGCATGAAACTGGAATTCAGGACGGACCCAGGTCAGCACAACAATCAAAGGACCGGGTGCAAGCAAAAGCCTAATGGGGAAGCAGTATGAAACGTCACACTCTGAAACGGCTGTATGCGACAAGCGCGCTGGCGACAGCCCTCGTACTGGGCGCCGCGCCCGGCGTTCTGGCGCAAACTGACACCGACAGCGAAGCCGAAGATGCGACTTCAGCCGAAATCATCGTCATCACCGGTTCGCGCATTCGCCGCTCGGTGTCCTCGACGCCTGCGCCGGTCGCGGAGATCGGCGCCCAGACTATCGAGGACCGTGGTTATCTGAGCGCTGCAGACGCGCTCAACGACATTCCCTCCATGGCGCCGCAGCTCAATCAGGCTGACGGCAGCGGCAATTCCAGCGGCTCAGGTCAGCAATACCCGTCTCTGTTCGGTCTGGGTGCCGGCCGCACGCTGAGCCTCGTGAACGGACGCCGCTTCGTGACAACCTCCAGCGGCCTTGGCGATGCGCAGGTTGACGCCAACATCATCCCGACCGGCCTGATCGAACGGGTCGAGATCGTCCAGGGCGGCGGCGCGGCCGTCTATGGCTCTGACGCCATCGCCGGCGTGGTGAACTACATTCTGGTCGATGATTTCGAAGGCCTTGAGATCGACCTGCAATACGGCGACTCCTGGGAGTATAATGATTACGAGCAGCCCGCGATCCGCGTCACCGGCGGCACGAACTTCGCCGATGGCCAGGGCAATATCGCCTTCAATCTGGAATGGTCGGACACCCCGAGCCTGCAGTTCTCGGATCGCCCGCGCTCCAACCTGTCGCGCATCACCCAGGGCAATCCGCTCGACACCGGTCCCAATGACGGCATTCCGTCCGTGCGTGAGCTGATCCCGGCCTATTTCTGGAACTTCAACACCAATGGCGTGATCTACACCACGCCGGCTCCGCCCCCGAACTTCCTGGCGCGCCTGAACGGCAGCCCGATCCAGTTCGGCGCCAATGGCGACGTGATCCCCTATGATCCGGGCAACATTCTGGGCATTCCGTTCGCCGAAGGCGGCGAAGGCTTCCGCTACAGCGATCTGGCCGGTCTTCGCACGGGCGTCGAGCGCCTGGCGGCCAATGTCATCGGCCATTACGACGTCTCTCCGACCCTGCGCCTGACGGGTGAGTTGATGTACTCCTCCACAGAGGCCGAAGAGCGTCCGCAAGGCGCTTCCCGCACCGTGCTGAACAGCGCGGCCAGCGGCTCGGGGCCGATCATGTTCACGATCAACAACCCCTTCCTGACCGACAACGCCATTGCGGCGCTCAGCCAGGTCAATCCCGGCTTCGCCTTCGGCGCGCCCATGTGGATGTCCAAGCATTTTGACGGTCAGCTGTTCCCGGAAAATCGCCAGACCCACACCACCGACACCTGGCGCGCCATGCTGGGCGCCGAAGGCGAGTTCGTGATGGCGGATCGCGACTTCTACTGGACCCTGTCGGGCTCGTACGCCGGCGTCGAGGGCGAGATCCGCTCCTGGGGCGCGAACAACGCCCACATGAACAATGCGCTCAACGCCGTACGGAACGGTTCTGGCGAGATTGTCTGCGCCATCAACGCCGATGCTGACGCCAGCAATGACGATCCGGCCTGTGCGCCGCTCAACCCGTTCGGATTCGGCAATATCTCGGCCGAAGCGCAGAACTATGTGTCGGCCCGAACCGGCCAGGACTTCACCAACCGTCAGTTCGACTTCCTGGCGACCATCGGCAGCACCCTGTTCGATCTGCCTGCCGGTCCGGTGGACTATGTGCTCGCCTATGAGCATCGCTCCGAGGATGCGGAGTTCACCCCGCTTGAGGCCAACCGGCTGGGGCTTGTGGGCACGGGCACTCAGGTCGAACCCCAGGACGGCGACTACAAGACGCACGAAGCCTCCCTCGAACTTCTGGCCCCGCTGGTGGGCGGCGATTTCACCCTGCCTTTCGTGCAGGAACTCGAATTCTCCGGCTCGTTCCGCTATGTGGACAATTCCATCACCGATGCCGAGACCGTCTGGGGCGCGGGCCTGCGCTGGCGGATCAGCGAGGACCTGATGGTGCGGGCGTCCCGCAGCCGGAACTTCCGGGCGCCGACGCTGACCCAGCTGTTTGCGCCGACAAGCGTCGAGCTGAGCAATTCGGGCATCGATCCGTGTGATGCAGACCGCATTGATGGCGGCCCCAATCCGGCCGTACGCCGCGCCAATTGCGAAGCGGAATGGGCCGCAAACCCGAATTATGGCGACCTCGCCAGCTTCCAGAACCCGGCCGAGAACTTCTCGCTCACCTACGTGACCACGGGCGGCAACAGTCAGCTCAAGAACGAGGTGTCCGACACCTGGACCTATGGCTTCGTATTCGAGCCGAGCTTCATTCCGGGTCTGACCCTGACCGTGGACCGGATCGAAATCGACCTCACCGATGGCCTGTCCGCCTTCACCACTGAAGACTTCATGGCGACCTGCTATGACAGCGTGGATCAGCCGGCCGACATCTGCGCCGCCTTTACCCGTCTGGCGGCGGCGGATGGCGCCAGCCCGGCAGGCACGGTGGTGGCCGGCCGCACGACCACGGTGAACGCGGGTGAGATCCGCTATGAGGGCGAGGTCTATTACGCCCAGTACGAGGTTCCGCTCGAGAGCTGGTTCACCAGCTTCGATCCGGGCCAGCTGAGCCTGGGTCTGCAGGCGACCCATACGAGCCTCCTGACCACCTCGGCCACGGGGTCGACCTTCATCCGCACTGACGGCACGGTTGATCAGCCCGAATGGGTGGGCCGGTTTGATGCAGCCTGGACCCGCGGTCCGCTGCGCATGACCTATCAGGCCTACTATCTTGATCAGTCGCTCGCCGCGCCGGGCGCGAATATCGAGAACAATCCCAACCCGGTGCTGGACTCCAACATCACCCATGACATCTCGGGCATCTACCAGCTGACCGAGGATCTGAGCCTGCGGGCCGGCGTCATCAACTTCACTGATGAAGAGCCGTCCTACCCCTCGCTCAGCTATGGCGACATCCTTGGACGTCGCTGGTTCGTCGGCGCCAATTATCGCTTCTAGCTGACAGTGACGGGAGCGCCTCCAGGGGGCGCTCCCGATTGCGCTCTGCGTCTCCGGGACTGTCATCTCCCTGACATGACGCAGGAAACTTTTATGCGGCCCGCTCAGAGGCCGCGCCGCGGATCACATAAAAAAGCCTCCAGCCCTCCGATAGAAAACGGAGGGTGAAGGCCTCGGCGACAGCGGCTGCACATCAGCAGGAAGTACAGACGGCATGGACTATGCGTCGTGGATACGCAGCATGATCGACAGGCTCTCTCGGGAGCCTCGCGACGCCCTGGCGTTGTTTGACAGTGCGGTGCCGGAACCGAAAGCTCTCGTTCAGGAGCTGGTTTCCGAAGCGTTCCGGGAGCCTTTGACCTCGCGCTATGCGAGCGCCTTCATTGGCGGCAATCCGTATACGGTCGCTGCGTTGGCGCGACGCTATGACGTGGCCCGAGAGGCCATCATCTGCACCACCGGGGCGACCGAAGGACTCCACACGGTCTACCGGGCCCTGCTGGAGCCCGGCGATCATGTGCTGGTGGAAACGCCCCGCTTCGAGCTGTTCGACAGTCTGGCGTCGGCCAACCATCTCCAGGTCTCACACTTTTCCCGTCTCGCCCCCCGCTTCACGCTTGATCTTGAGGCGCTCGAAAACGCGCTGACGCCGAAAACCCGCATGATCGTCATCTCCGATCTGCACAATCCTTCAAGTCATCCCGTACCGGAGGCGCAACTTGACGCCCTCGCCCGACTTGCAGAGGCCAAGGGGCTCTGGGTCGTGGTGGACGAGGTCTATCGCGATTATGGCCCGCTCCGGAACCGCACCTCCATCAGCGCGAAGCGTTCGGAGCGCCTCATCACCATCAGCTCGCTGACCAAGATCTACGGGCTGAGCACGCTTCGCTGCGGCTGGATCATCGCGTCCGGCGAGGCGCTTCGGACCCTGCGCCATTACAACGACCACTACGCCTTTGGCGTCTCCAAGCTCGGTCACGCCATGGCGGCTCTGGTGCTGGAACGGAGCGACCGGTTTGATGCTTATGTCCAGGGGCTGTCAGTCGCCGCCAGGCCTGTGATGGATCACCATCTCGGCCGCTGGCGTGATGCAGGCTGGGTCGAGGGCGAACGGCCCGAGCACGGTTGCGTCGCCTTTCTCAAGCTCAGCGACATCGAAGACACCCACGCCTTCTCGGACTGGCTGATGGCGCACAACAACGTCATCGTTGCGCCGGGCGAGCTCTTTGGTCAGGCCGGACATGTGCGGCTGGGCTTCATGCAGGACCCGGCCCAGCTTGAAGACGCCCTGACGCGTTTCGGCGAAGGCCTTGAACTGTATCGAGAGACCCGTCTGCGCAAAGTCGTCTGACGTTCCGCAATCGGTCGGCCGCCCTCAAAGACCGCAGGTGCGCGCCGGCACGCCTTCGACACGCACCCACTGATAGGCGTCCACGGTTTCGCCGCGCGGCGAATACGTGACCGTGAAGGTTTCTTCCCCGCGGCGGATGTCCAGCGTCAAAAGCGCGTCCTGATCACCCTGCAGCGCATCCTGCGGCACCGGGCGGACAATCTCGTCCCCGTTCTGGAGACCGGCTTCAGCCGCCGCTGTCCCTGGTTCCAGTCCACGAATGATGCGGGTGGGTTCGGCCAGAACCGCGGTATCAAAGCCCAGCTCGTAACGTCGCATGGGACGGGTGGTGCGCTCAAAGCAGGGACCGAAGGCGTCCGAGGCCGGAACCGGCATTTCGCCCTCCAGGAAATTGCGGAATTCGGTCACCGCCGCATCCCCCAGCTCCGCTTCCAGGACCTCTTCCCATACGGCATTGGTCAGGGTTTCGCCCGCTTGCGCGCGGCGCAGCATCTCCAGCATCAGGTCATCCAGCGAACGCGCGCCCTCACTGGCCTCGCGCACGGCATGGTCGATGGTGACGAAGTAGAGCATGCCGCGGTCATAGGGCAGCGTCCGGATACGGGTATCGGCCCAGAAGCGCGCGGGCACTTCAGAGTTGGGCGCCGTGGCCATCAGGCTCGTATAATAACGCCCGGCATGGAAGTTCAGGTCTTCAAGAAAGTCTTCCGGGCTCAGCATGCCGAACCGCAAGGGCAGCCGCGCCTGATAGAACACCGCCAGACCTTCGCCGAACCAGGAGGATTCAAGCCCCCCCGGCTCTGCAATGAAGGGCTGGAAGGTGTGGAACATTTCATGGGCCAGCGTGGACTGGAGCGCCGCCACATCGGTGCTGTCCTCCTTGTAGGTCAGCACGAAGGAATGGTGCAGACCCACCCCGCCCCCGCCATTGATCGGGTTGTAGCGGATGAAGACCCCGTAAGTGGGCGTCTCCTCCTGACCGAAGAAACCGGCATAGTCCTCGTAAAGCTCGCCCGCCCAGCCTAGCAGCGCCTGTCCGTCAAAGGGCGGCTCACCCTGCACGACCCCGAAGAAGCCGGTATCCGGGGTCGGTTCGGGCCAGCTATCGAGCGCGCCCGCCATGTAAAAGCTCATGCGCAATTCCTGCCCGCTCATCGGCTGGGAGGCCTCGACCCGGCCTTCCCCGAGCGAGCTGAAGCCGCGCGCGCCTTCCGGCGCCTGACTCATGTCCCAGCTGATCACCGTGTCATAGCGCTCATCGCCCGGCGGCAGGATGACAAAGACATGCCCGGCGGCGGACACCCCTTCACCCTGATTGCTGAAGCCGAAGGGCGGCGCCGGTCCGCGCGGGGGCAGAGTGGCGTCCGCAGGCACGGTATAGCGCACGGTCACCGGGCCTTGCGTGTCACGCCCCGCGATCCATTGCCGGGTCGGACCGCCGCTGACCGCGTCGCGCGCGGCGGTTTCGGGCAGATCGACATCCTCGAAGCTGAGCGGGATCTCGCCCAGATCATCCGCGGCGATGAGCTCATCAAGAACCGTCGCAACTGTGTCCACATTGCTGGCGATGAGGGGCAGGCGGAACAAGGGCTCCCCCGCGCTGACAGAGACGCCTTCAAACACATAGGTCAGTTCGACTGCATCGATGCGGGCGCCCTCCGGCGCCGCGACAGGCGCTAGGGTCAATTCCAGGGACCGCCCCGCCCCTTCAAGCCTCGGCGTGGATGGGGCGGCGTCACAACCTGTCAGAGCCAGGGCTGCAACGCCCGACAACAATCCGTATCCAAGCTTCATGTGCTGACCTTCCATGCTGGGGGACAGTCTAGCCTCCAGCACGGAAAAATCCTTGCGATTGCACCGGGCAAAGCCCGCCTGAACGCATAATCCCCCCGGCGCGGAGGCCGGGGGGATCAGCGGAACGCAGACGCGCCAGGGTCGGCGGAGTTAGAAGCTGGTCTCCCAGCTCAGCAGACCGTTCGTGCCGGCGAAGAAGAGCACCATCGCCACCGAGGCGATGATCACAACACTCCACAGCTTGGCGAACCAGCTCTGGGCGCTGGTCCACACCACGAAGGCGTTCCAGACCGTCGCCGCCAGCGCAAGATACAACAGGAACTGCGCGGCGATGGCGATGTAGAGCTGGCTGATGAAGCCCGAACCCAAGCCCGTCAGGTTCGCGAACATGGTCTGGAAGGTCAGCCCCCAGATCAGCAGAAAGGCGAAGACCAGCACAATGCCGCCGCGAGCGGCGCGATAGGCCAGCGCCTCCCGCCCCGTCAGCGGGAAGGCCCGCTTGTAGCGCCAGCGCACGATCGCGCGGACCGGCCAGAGCGCCAATGTCGACAGAAGCGCCAGGATCGCCAGAATCAGGACCGGGGTGACCAGTGAAGCCGTGCGCCACCAGGGCGCAGGGATCAGATGCATGATCGGAGAGACCGGCTCGAAGGTCACATACTCGACCTGACCGTCCTCATCGAGAACGGCGGCCATGCGTTCATACCCGCCCACATGTCGCCAGACGAACGGCTCGACCTCTCGCCAGACCACGGGTGGGCCGAACAGCGGAAAGACCAGATCGCCGTCGGCGTTCTGCGAGATTGTCGATTGACCGGCAAAGCGCAAGATCGCGGCGAAATTGGTCTCGATGGTGCGCGAGCTCTCATAGGTCCCGGCGACCAGCGCGCCGTGCTCCATCGCCGTATCCAGGCGCGGCCCGACCGGCTGGGTGACTTCGGGGAAATAGCGTTCCTCGAACCGCGTGGTCACGGCGAAGCGCAGCGCCCCCGCTTCACCGGCCGGCCCGGTGCTGTTCACCGTGACATAGATGCCCACGCCGTCATCAAGCATGACGTTGAGGTCGGAGTGGAAGAAATTGGTGTCGCCGCCATGCCCGCGAATGCGCAAATCGCCCTTGTCGAGCTGCCAGAAGCCCAGCGCCATCGCGTTCAAGGGGGGCGTCAGCGGGTAGAGCGTCTCGTACATCTGCTCCCAGGTTTCCGCCGACATGACCTCGGGATTGCGCTCGAGCAGCGCAATCATGAACCGGCCCATGGCCTCGCCGCTCGCGGCGACCGATCCGGCGGGCGACATGGGCACCAGCTCGTAATACTGGGCCACGCCATCAGATGCGCTGGCATACCCATTGACCATGAAAGGCTCGAACTCGGCCGGCAGAGGCTGGCGGAAGGTCGCCCGCTCCATGCCCATGGGGGCGAAGACATGCTCGTCCACATAGTCCTCAAAGCCCTGCCCCGTGACGCGTTGAACGATATAGCCTGCGAGCGCCGTACCGTAATTGGAATAGCCCGGCGTTTCACGCGGCGGGAAGATCCGTGAGGGCGGCGGCGCCTGTTTGAGAAACTCCTCCAGCGACAGGTTGAGCGCAGGATCCCCGATGATCAGGTTGTAAAGCCGTTCCTGGAAACCGGCCGTATGGGTCATCAGGTTTCGCATGGTGATCGGTGCGTCGAATGCGTCGGGAATCTCGAAATCGAGATAGGTGTTCACATCCGCGTCGAGATCGATCCGCCCCGCTTCCACCTGCTGCATGACCGCGATCCAGGTAAAGAGCTTTGAGATGGAGCCCGGCCTGAACATGTCTCCAGACCCGTCCACCGGCGTGCGCGCCTCGAGGTCGGAGTACCCGAAGCCCCGGGCCGTCAGGATCTCGCCATCCTTCACCACCACAACCTGAGCGCCGACAATATCGGCCACGCTCATGGCATTGGGCATGAAGCCGTCCAGCCAGGCGTCCACATCGGTGCGGGTCAGACTGGCCGGCCCCTGCGAGACAGGCTCTGGCGTTTCAACACGCGGAACCGGGCTGTCGAGCGGTTGCGGATCGGCCCCGCCCTCCTGCGCCAGCGCGGTGGCGCAACTGAGCGCCAGCACCAGGCTTCCAAGCCATTTCATGTGCGTTCTCAAAGACATCAACGCCTCCCGACATTTCAGGTGAAAGCTCATGGGGCGCCGCCCTGGAGCAGGGTGAACAGACCCACGCCGGCGAAATTGCCCAGCACATAGCCAAGAATCCCCGTGAGGATTCCGGGCGCGACCAGGTTTCGCCATTTGAAAAGAATTGCGATCGCCGCCGCGATGGGCGGGCCGGCGATACAGGCCAGAGAGGCGGTGACCATCTCGGCATAGTTCAACTTCAACAACCGCCCGACGGCCAGGACCGCAAGGGCATGCACCACGAAGATGCAGCCCACCATCACGAACATGCCCGGCGCGGCCTGCAGCATCTCGCCCAGATCCGCCCCGGCGCCGATTATGGCGAAGAACAGATACATGAACATCATCGCCAGCACGTCCTCGCCCTTCAGTCCTGCGAGCACTGAGCGACCGAGTGTTGCAAGGACGGTCACGATCACCGTCAGGACCAGCATCTCGTAATTGGCGATGCCCAGCGCGGTTGAAACGGCGCCGCTGACCGCAACAGCCGCCGCTGAAACCGCAAGCGCGGACAGAAGACCGAACAGGCTGGCGCCGCCGGCGTCTGCGTCCTCTACGGGAAGGAGGCGTTCGCCAAGCCAGTCCGCCCGCCAGCCATACCAGCGCTGGAAAAGGCTCCAGCCCGCAGCAAGATTGAGCAGGAGGATGAAGCCGACGCCGAAGATATTGTCGATGGCGAGCGCAGCCGAGAGCTGGGAGCTGTCCTGCAGGCCCACCGCCTCCGCCACGGCGACGAAATTGAGGGAGCCGCCGGTATAGGTGGCGGCGAACACGCCGGCGATCCGGGCTTCATTGACGCCCAGATCAACGATCAGCGCCGCGAGCGCCGCACCGGCGATCGTGCCCGCCATCCCGGCCAGGAACGCGATCAGGACGCGCCCGCCTTCGGTGAAGACCTTGATCAGGTCCGCCTTGAGCAGAAACAGCGCGATCGCCAGAGGCACCAGATAGGTCCAGATCGTTCCATAGAGCGGCGCGCTTCTGGGAATGACGCCGAACTGCGCCGCGAGCAGCGCCGTCAGCAGGATGATCCCTGCTCCGGAGATGCGGCGTCCCCAGGCTGTGCGTTCCAGACCCGCGGCCAATGCGCATATGCCCAGAAGCGCCGCCATGAGACCGAAGATGTTCTCCGCTCCGATCATGAGGCCGCACTCCCACGCTCACGCGCGAACAGGCAGGGGGGGTGCAGGGTCACGCACACCCCCAGAAATTCCGGGTCGGCGCCTCGACCAGACCCTCATGATAGCGCATGGCCGGCGCAGTATCGGATTTGAGATTGAGCGGTCCGTCCAGATCGACGAAGTCGCAGAGCTGGGCGATGACAAAGGCTGGCGCCATGGACAGGGATGTGCCCAGCATATTGCCCACCATCAGGCCCTTGCCCGCCGCCCGCGCCTCGCGCGCCAGCAGGAGCGCTTCCGTCAGCCCGCCTGTCTTGTCGAGCTTGATATTGATCATGTCATAGCGGCCCAGAGCCTGAGCCAGCTCGCCGCGATGCAGGCAGCTTTCATCCGCGCACAGGGGGATCGGGGACTTGAACCCTTCCAGCGCCGCGTCATCGCCGCGCGGCAAGGGCTGCTCCACCATGGCCACCCCCAGCGCCGCAAAGGGCTCGAGCACGGACTGCAGCATGTCGAATGTGAAGCCCTGATTGGCGTCTATGATGATCTGGACATCCGGGCGCGCCTTGCGCACCGCCATGACCCTCTCTACCGGATCCACGCCGTCGAGCTTGATCTTGATGAGCTTGAAATCCCGAGCGCGTGTGGCCTGTGCGGCCATGAGATCGGGCTGCTTCTGAATGCCCAGCGTGTACGCCGTCCGGCACGGCTGAGGGCGGATGTCCGCCATGTCCCAGACCGATTGACCGGTGCTCTTGGCCTCCAGGTCCCACAAGGCGCAATCAACCGCGTTGCGCGCCCCGCCGGCCGGCATCAGATCCAGCAGCCCTTCCCGGGTGATCCCGGCCTCGATCTCGGCTCGCACCGCCTCGATCTGGTCCAGCATTTCGACGGCGCTTTCCTGAAGATAGTAGACCGGCACGCCCTCTCCCGATCCGCAGACGCCCTCACGCTCCAGGGTCACGACCACAGCCTCGAGACTGTCAAAGACATGCCCCGTGATGACGAAAGGCGCCGTCATGGGCCAGCTTGTGCGATGCACGCTCAAACGCATGGGGAAGTCCTATTCTTCAAGCAGTTTGTCGACGATGCGGGCCGTGCCGTCCCGGATCGGATCGGCGACCGGAAGGCCCGTCTCGCGTTCATAGCGGGTAAAGAGCTCGCGCCGCTCGGCATCGGAGAGCGAGGAGCTGTTCACCGACAGCCCCACAAAGCGCGCTTTGGGATTCACCCGGCGGGCGAAGGTCAGGCATTGCTCGATGGCTTCCGGGATCGGCAGGATCGGAAATTCCTGACGGTCCTGAGCGCCCAGCAGATAGGTGCGCGACGGGTCGTGACAGAGCACCAGCGCATCAGGCTGTGCGCCGTGAAGCAGGCCCAGACTGACCCCGGCGAAGCTGGGATGAGACAAGGCGCCCTGACCTTCGATGACGTCCCAATGGTCCGACGCAGCCGCCGGCGAGAGCATCTCGGCGGCGCCGGACAGGAAGTCGGACACCACGCAATCCATGGGCACGCCCGTTCCGGCGATCATGATGCCGGTCTGTCCGGTGGCGCGGAAATCGGCGTCGAGTCCGCGCCGACGCATTTCCTGTTCAATCGCCAGGGCGGTGTACTTCTTGCCGACGGCGCAATCGGTGCCCACGGTCAGAAGTCGCTTGCCCGGGCGCTTTGTCCCGACCCCGATCGGAATGGTCTTTGGCGGCGTCCGCACATCGATCAGCCGCGCGCCGGACGCGCGCGCCGCCATGGCGATTTCCGGAAAATCTGACAGGCGCACATGCATGCCGGACACGACATCGAGACCGGCGCGCGCCGCTTCGGCCAGATCCTTCACCCAGGCGCGCGGAATTGAGCCGCCCTCGGAGGCGACGCCGATTATGATCGAGCCCAGCCCCTGGGCGGCCGCCTCGGTCACGCTCATATCGCGCAGACCGCCATCGACCTGGCATCCGGCAGCGCGCAACTGCCCAGCGCAGAGCTCGCGTCGCCACTGGATCAGGCCGAGACCTGTCTTGGCGTGACCGTAATCGCGGACATCCCCGAAATAGATCAGATAGGGAGGCTTGAGCTGGACCGCCCTGAGCCCGTCCGGGGCGACGGCTTCGCCGTGGAGTTCGTCATGACTGGCGAGAGACACGGGGTTCCTCCGTAACTGGATTGTCAGACGCTGCGATCCTGAAAATGCCGAGCGTCAGCAATGGCGCGACGACCACTGCGATGAAGGCGTAAGAAAGGGCGCCATAGCCGCCCGCGATGAGGTCGATGATCCCGACGGCCTCGGCCAGGAAAATCGCGATGGCGAGAAATCCGGTGGCGAGCACGAAGCGCGCCCATTGGGGGAGACGGCGTCCGCTGGCCTTGAGCGCGATGGCGACGCGTTCGTTGATGGCGTGGATGATCCCGACCCCGGTTTCAACGAAGGTGCCGAAGAGAACGATCTGGAAGGCCGCCGCGAGCCAGACCGCATTGAGCGAGCCCAGAAGGACCACCACCGGAACCGCTTCGGTCTCGATGCCGGGAAACCGGGCCAGCATGGCGATGAAGACAAGAACGCCGGGCAATATGCTGACCGCCCCGGCGATAGCGCCGGACGTCACCGCTTCCCGCCGCGTCTTCAGGTTCGGAAGGACGAACAGGACGGCGGCGAATGCGACCAGATTGTAAGCGGCGTAGCGCACGCCATCGAGCACCCAGTTGCCCTCGGCGCTCGCGCCTGAAAGGGCGGAGGCTATGGCCTCGCCCTGGGAAACGCTGACCCAGACAAAGAACACGCCGTACAGGCTGAACAGCAGCACGGACCACCAGGTCATGACCTTCGCGATCGCGCCGCCTCCGAAAAAGGCGAGGACGCCAATGGTCAACAGCAATCCCAGCGCGCCAACCACGGTGGGCGCCCCGAAAGCGGTGGCGATCATCTGCCCGGCGGCGGAGCCCAGCACCGACAGGACCAGCAGGGCGATCAGAAGATACAGGATTTCAAACAGACGCCAGAACGGCCCCAGCAGAGCCGAGAAGAAAGTCTTGTAGTCATAGCCCTTGAACACCCGGGCGAACTCGAAGCCGACAGCGAGCAGCACGGCCCAGGTCAACGCCGTCACGCCAAAGCCCAGCAAGCCGCCAAGCGCGCCATGAGACAGGAAGTATTCCGCGATTTCCCGTCCCGTGCCGTAGCCGCCGCCAATAATGACGGACTGGAACACCAGGCCTGGCAAAAGGTAGGTCTTGAAAATGGAGGTCATGTCATTCGCTAACGCATTCATGTCTGGACCCGGCTCGACTGCCGCGCCCCGGTCCGGCGAGCCCAGGGGAAAGCTCGCCGGACACATGTCGCCGCGTCCCCTAGTAGCGCAGGGAGAGGCTCAGCCCGACCGCACGCGGCCGGTTGACGCTCGCGGCGATGATGGGCGCATCAAGCGCGCCGTCCGCCGTCACGAACTGCTGGAGCGGGTTCGATCCGATGCTGACCGCCTCGACATCATTCAGCAGGTTCGTGCCGTACAGGTGCAGACCCCACCGATCATTCGAGACGCCAATCCGCAGGTTCAGCAGCTCCAGGGAATCAAGTTCCGCGGACTCAAAGTTCTGAACGTTGGAGAAGCGTTGCCCGACATACTGGAAGGAGCCGTTGGAGTTCAGGCTCCAGCCTGACGCGCCGATCGGCCGCTCGAAGGAGTAACCGGCGGCAAGCGTGTATTCGGGAATATTGGCCGGAGCATTGCCCTTGCGCAGGTCAAACTGGCCATAGGTCCCGCCGGGCGCGGAAGTGATCAGCTTGCCCTGATCGAACTCGGCGTCGATGACCGAGAGGTTCAGGAAGGTCGACAGGCTGTCATTGACCTGCAGCCGGGTTTCCAGCTCAAGACCCAGAATGGTTTGTTCAGGCCCGTTCACCGTGTTGTTGGCCGGCGTGTTCACCTGGATCTGGGTGTCTTCATAAGTGGTGTGGAAGACGCCGAGATTGGTGATCAGATCACCATCGAACCAGGAGGCTTTCACCCCTGCATCCACCGACAGCACCTGATCATCGTCGAAGGTCAGGTTCTGGAAGAACACATCCTGGCTGCCGCCCGATGCGCCCAGGGCGGCAATGGCGTTGCCGATGCCGCCATTGCGCGCGCCCTGCGCAATGTTGGCGTAGAGCAGCATGTCTTCGGACAGCTCGAACTCCACGCCGGCACGCGGCAGGAATTTTTCAAGCTCGAACTCGAACTCGGTGCCGAAGCCGGCGCCGGTCAAAAGATCCAGCGTGCTGACAAAGCCGATCGGGTTGCTTTCCGTCCAGGGAATGAGATTGCCCTGGCCGTCAAACTGGGGAACGAGGTTCACCACATCATCCTGTTGGAGAATGGCTGTGACGGTGTCGTTCACATAGCGGACGCCGCCAATCAGGCGCAGACGCTCGGTCAGCTCGAACGTGAATTCGGCAAAGGCGGAATACTGTTCAGACTGGGTGCTGGACAAGCGGGTCGCAAGATTCGAGCTCGACGGATTGGTCACGGTGACGAACCCGTCGCCGGTCAGGAATTGACCGCTGACATCCTCGCGATCGCGATAATAGACGCCGGCGGTGAAATTCAGCGGACCGCTGAAGTCTGACACGAACCGGAACTCCTGGGAGAATTGTTCGAACTCGCTTGAGCTCGTGTTGAACGCCGTCGTGTCAATCGTCGGAAAGAAGGGCGCCAGGCCGAAAGAATTGCCTGCGCTGAACAGGGCCGAGGCCGTGCTGCGCTCGTAATAACCGGTGATCGAGGTCACATCGATCGCGTCAAAGCTGTAGGTGACCCGCCCGGCGTACAGATCGAAATCGTCGGTGTAGCTGCCAGAGCGCGGCGAGGCCGAGAAGGTCAGGTCCTCGGGATCCGAGCCGGGATCGATCTGGGTGGATTCCCCGAGTTCGTCCCGGGACAGGAAGGCCGAGAGCCTGACTTCCAGCCGGGGCGACAATTGCGCCAGAAGAACGGCGCGACCGCCGCTGGTCTCGAAATCGTTGACGTCCTCTCCCTCGCTGGGATTGTCGATGAAGCCGTCATCGTTGCGATGAAAACCGGACAGGCGCAGGCCGACCTTGCCCGGCACGAGCACCAGCGAGGTCGCGTTCTGGACCGTGTAGGCCGTCCCGCCATCGGTAATGGTTTCATAGCGCCCCGCCGCTTCGCCGGTGATGCGCGGACCGTCCAGATCGGGATCGTTGGTGAAATAGCGGATCACTCCGCCGACCGCGCCTTCACCGAACAGGGTCGGCTGCGGTCCGCGAATGACCTCGATCCGGTTCAGGTCAACAGAACTGAAGTCCCGCAGATTGCCGGCGCCCGTGACCGAGACATCATCGACAAAAACGCTGAAGACCGTGCTGGTTTCATATCCGCTGCCTGCGCTGCGCACGCCGCGGATCGCAATGTCATTGGAGTTCTGACGCGTCTTCACGTTCGCCATGCCGGCAATGCTTCGCGCCAGATCCTCGATGTCCTGAATGCCCCGCTCCCGGATTTCCGCTCCCGAAATGCCGGCGACGCTGGCGCCGATATCCTGGACCGTCTCCTCCCGGAACCGCGCGGTCACGGTAATCACATCGTCCGTCACAGACCGGACGTCGGCGTCCGGGCTCGTTTCCTGGGCGGCCACGGGGGCCGCGAACGCAACGCTGGCCAGCAGCGCTATTCTCAGATGATTGGTCATGTTGGTCTCCCCATTTCGCGGCCATGGCGCATATCGGCTCTTTTGGCTGCCTTAAAAAACCTTATGGCAGTTTTATTGCGATGGGAAGGATGAACTCTAATTTCGATAGAACTGTTTATCCCGAGCCGGAGCAGAAAGCTGAAGAGCTGCACAGGCTCAATGCGTTACGCACATACAAAACCGCCCCGCGCACAGGGCGCGGGGCGGTTCCGGATTTCGATTCAGGCTGGAATTCAGGGCTGACCGGGAACCTTCAGGTCCTGGGTATAGAGCTGGTCATGCATGAAGACGGCGTCCAGAACCCGCTCCTCTGAGCTGGTCAGGATCTTGTGAACCTGGGCGCGTATCTCGTCCGTTGCATCCTTGCGGATTGCCTCGACCAGAGCGCGTTGATGCTCCCATGAATAGGGCAGCGTCCGGTTCAGTTTCACATACAGCCAGTAAATCCGCATCGTGGTGTCCTCCAGCTGCCGGATCCAGTGGATCAGCAGGGGGTATTTCACGTGCTGGGCCATGTAGACGTTGAATTGCTTGTTGGCTTTCAGAAGTTTAAGCGCAATTTCATCGTCATCCAGCGGCGCCTTGTGGGAGGTGTCCTCGTTCATCCGCGCAATCAGATCGGCATCCACCTGGGACGCCGCCATGGCGAAGATCTCCGGCTGCAGCATTTTGCGCATGGCGAAATTCTGCTTCACGTCCAGCAAGGTCAGCGGGGCGACGCGCGTGATTCTGGGCGACACAGAGACCAGGAATTGCTGGGCGGTCAGTTGCTCCATGATGTTGCGCGCCGTGGTCCGGCTGATGTCGAACATTTCAGTGAGAATGTTCTCGCTGACCTTCTGACTGGGCGCGAGCTTCTGGGTCACGATGGCGTCCATGATGACGTCATAGGCCGAAGCCGGATCCGTCGCCGCCGGTTTCGCCTGCTTGTTCTGCGCCGTCTTGCTCATGATCCGCCCCAGCAGAGATTGGTATGGAGGCCTTATTTTAAAATAAGGCTGTATTAAATGATCTGTTTCCGTTAGCGTACCCACCATACCGGGGATGAGGAAGCAGTTTGTCATGGCCAATCTGACGCACAGGACCGCAGCGAAACAGACTGGCGCAACACGGCGCCGCCTTCTGAAGGGCGGCCTCGCCGCAGCGCTTGCAGCGCCCATGATCAATTCGGGTCAGTTCAAGGTCTTCGCTCAATCTCAGACCACTTATTCCGCCCGCACGATCGAGCTGATCGAGAACAATGTCGTCATCGACATGCTCTCGATCATCGCCGATCTCGGCGACATGCTCGACGCCATGTACAGTCCGCGTCCCAAGCTCGAAGACGGGTTGGGCGTGACCGACGAGCATCTTGAGAAACTGCGCAGCTCCGGCGTCAATGTCTTCCACCCTGCGGTGGGTCTGGGCGGACGCGACAGCGCCCTCTCCTTCATCGCGAGACTGAACGCCTATGCCGCCGAACGCCCCGACGTGTTCCGCCGCATCGACGCGGTCGAGGATTTCGATCGCGTGATGGAAGAGGGCCGGCTCGGCTATATCGTGGGGGTCCAGAACGCCCATCATTTCGATACGCCGGACGATGTGAACGAGTTCTACACGCTGGGACAGCGGGTCAGCCAGCTCACCTACAATTCACAGAACCGGATCGGCGCCGGCTCCACCGAACGCGTGGATGGGGGGATCACCCATTTCGGCGCCGCCATCGTGGCCCGCATGAACGAGGTGGGGATGGCGGTGGATGTATCCCATTGCGGCGACCGGACCACGCTGGACGCCTTTGAATTGTCCACCGCGCCTGTCCTGATCACGCATTCGAACGCCCGCGCCCTGGTCGGCGACCATCCGCGGGCCAAGCCCGACGAGGCGATCCAGGCCATGGCGCGCTCAGGCGGCGTGATGGGGATTTCCGGCGTACGCAATTTCGTACGCGACCGCGAACCCACGACCATCGAGCACATGCTGGACCATTACGACTATGTGGCGCGCCTTGTCGGCGTGGAGCATGTGGGAATCGGCACGGACATGGATGCGGACGGATATGACGATGTCTCGCCTGCCGCACATGCCCGACTGACCAGCGGGTATGACGAGTCCTACGCCTTCCGAGGCCGCATCGACACCGATGGTTTCGATACGCCGCAGAAAATCTTCAATCTGACCGAAGGGCTGATCCGGCGCGGTTATTCCGACACCGATATCGCGCTCATGCTCGGCGGCAACTTCAAACGCGTGCTTGGCGAAATCTGGAAATAAAAAACACGCCGCTTCGCGCACCGAGGGGAGAGTACAATGACACGCACTGCATATGCTGCGGCCGCGACCGCCTTGCTGTTGGGCTCGGCGACTGCGTCCGCTCAGGAACTCACAGCCGAACGAGCGAGCGCGGCGGCCAGGCAGGCCGTCGAGGATTTTGACGTGACCGGGCTCTCCGTTGCGGTCGTGAAGGGCGATGAAATCGTCTTCATGAACAGCTATGGCGTGCGGGATGTCCGTCAGCCGGATGTGCCGGTGACCACTGACACGATCTTTCCCTTCGCCTCGGTCAGCAAGGCCTTCACGACCACGGCGATCGCCATGCTGGTTGATGACGGGGTGATGGACTGGGATGACCCGGTCCGGGACTTCATCCCGGAATTCGAGATGTCCGATCCCTACATCACCGCGGAATTCTCTGTGCGGGACCTCGTCACCCACCGTTCGGGCCTGCCGCTGGGCGCGGGTGATCTGCTGGTCTTCCCCGATGGAAAGCCCGAAGTCTCAGACATTCTGGCTGCGATCCGCAACATCCCGCCGGCCACCAGCTTCCGCTCCGAATACGCCTACGACAATCTGATGTACATCATCGCCGGCGAAGTGGTCGCACGCGCAGCCGGCCAGCCCTGGCACGATGTGATTGACGACCGGATCTTCACGCCGCTTGGCATGGACAGCTGCGAAGCCCTGCCTTCCGAAGCCGCAGCGGCGGAGAACACCGTCACCCAGCACACCCGCGCGCCGGGACAGACCGAAGCCGTCCCGATCGACCCGCTTTACATCATTGGCGACAGCACCTCTCCGGCAGGCGGGCTGAGCTGCTCCATCGCCGACCTCGCGACCTGGGCCCAGTTCTGGCTCAATGAAGGCGTGGGTCCGGATGGCGAACGCCTGCTGTCAGAAGGCCAGGTTGCAGAGTTGTGGTCGCCCGTTACGCCGCAATCTGTGAGCCCCCTGCTGGCGCAGCTCGCAGACTCCCATTTCTCGCTCTATGCGCATGGCTGGTCTGTGCGGGATTTTCACGGCGAGTATTTCGTCGGCCATAGCGGCGGCCTTCTGGGCGCCTCCTCCTATCTCGGCCTCCTTCCCGATCAGGACATAGCCGTAGTGGTGACCAGCAATGTGTCGACCTACGCCTCGACCGCTCTGGCCCTGCAGCTGCTCAGCGACGCCGCAGCCCCCGAGGCGGAAGCGGACTGGCTGGGCCTTTTGCAAAGCGTGTACGCCGCCAATCGTGAAACGGCCCTCGAGGACTCAGGCGCTGGCGAAACGGCCGATGTCGCTATCGAGCCGGTGCGCGATCTGGATGATTATTCCGGAGAGTATATCGATCCCTGGTACGGGCTTGTGACCATCGAGCAGCGCGAGGACGGCCTGTTCATCGACATGAGCCGGTCCGAGGTGCTGGATGCACCGCTGATCGCCGTTGCGCCGGACCGGTTTGTAGCGCGCTGGCCGGACCGCAGCCTGAATGCGGACGCCTATGTGGATTTCACGGTGGAAGACGGACAGGTCACCGGCATGACCATGCAGGCGGTGTCAGAAACCACTGACTTCTCCTTCGATTTCCACGATCTCGATTTCACCAAGCGCGACTAGGCCGGAAGGCCGGTCCAACGCCTGCAAGGAGGTCCGGACCATGCTCAAGACACTGACGCTGGGACTGGCGCTCGCGGCGGCTTCAGCCCCCGCACTCGCTCAGGTCGCCCAGCCCTATGACATCGTCATCCTCGAAGGACGCGTGATCGATCCCGAAACCGGTCTCGACGCGATCCGCAACGTGGCGATCCGCGATGATGAGATTGCGCTGATCACCGAAGACCCGATCGAGGGGGAACTCGTGATCAACGCAACGGGTCTCGTCGTCGCTCCCGGGTTCATCGACCTTCACGCGCATGGCCAGACCCTCCTGGCGGGCCGCGTTCAGGCGCTGGATGGCGTTACGACCGCCCTTGAGCTTGAGGCCGGGGTTTATCCTGTTGCGGACTTCTATGCAGACGCCGCCGAAGAGGGCCGCACGATCAATTATGGCGCCGCGGTCAACTGGGCGGCCGCCCGCAACGCGGTGCTGACCGGCGCCGAGCCTGATGAGGCCGGTGCGCTTCACGCCCATGAGGACGGGCCGGACTGGCGCTACACGCCGGCCAGTGCAGAGCAGACCGCCACCGTCCTGGAACGCGTGCGGGACGGTCTGAATGAAGGCGCGCTCGGCATTGGCGTTCTACTGGGTTATGTGCCCGGATCGGGACGGTCGGAATATTACGCCCTGCACGAGCTGGCCGCTGCCTATGACGTGCCCAGCTTCACCCATGCGCGGTATCTGTCGAATCTCGAACCGGACAGCTCGCTTGAAGGCTTTCAGGAAATGATCGCCGTCTCCGCCGCCACGGGCGCGGACATGCACATTTCCCACCTCAACAGCATCAGCCTGCGCGACATCAATGTCATTCGCCCCATGATCGAGGCGGCTCAGGCGCACGGCGTGAACATCACGGTGGAAGCCTATCCGTATGGCGCAGGTTCGACCTCCATCGGGACAGCGCTGTTCGAAGGCGCAGACTGGCAGGCCCGGTTCGGCGGCATCGAGAAATCCGATTTCACCCTCGCCGGAACGCCCTTGAGCGATGAGGCCTTCGACCGCCTGCAGGCGGAGGCCCCGGACACCACGATCGTGGTGCACTTCCTCGATATCGAGAACGACCCCGCCGACCGGGCCATCCTGTCCCAGTCCATCCTGTTTCCGGGCGGCGCCATCGCGTCTGACGGCGGCGACTGGATGGTGAACGGAGAGGTCTTGCCGGCGGAGACCTGGCCGCTGCCTGACAATGCGGATTCTCACCCGCGCAGCGCCGGCACCTTCTCGCGGTTCCTGCGTGAATATGTGCGTGAGCGCGAAGCGATCAGTCTGAGTGAGGCCTTGGCGAAAACCAGCCTCATCCCCGCCCGGATCCTGGCGGACGCCGTGCCCCAGATGCGCCGCAAGGGACGCCTGCAAGCGGGTATGGACGCGGATATCGTGATTTTCGATCTCGCCACGGTCAGCGACCAGGCGACCTATGAGGCGCCCGCCCGGACATCGACTGGCTATTCCTACGTGATCGTCGGCGGGACGCCGGTCGTTCGCGAAGGCCGGCTCGATACCGAGGTCCGGCCCGGACGACCGGTCCGGCGACCGACGCAATAGCCCAGCTCCGCCCGGACACCGCCGAACAAGGCGGGCCGGCGACCCGTCACATGGGGAGAGAAGTGTGACCTGGAAACAGAAGAGAACCGTCTGGCGTGGCGCCATCGCCGCCTTCGCCCTGATCACAGCCTTGCCGGCGCCCGTCCAGGCGCAAGCCGGGGGCGCAGGGGGCGCGCTCAGCGAGATGCAGCCTGCTCATCTGGCAGGCCTTCAAGACTTCATTGATGGCGTGATGGCCCAGCAGATCGTCAGCCATGAACTGGCGGGCGCGACCCTGGCCGTGGTGCATGAGGGCGAGATCCTGTTCTCGGCCGGCTACGGCTTTTCCGATATCGAGGCTGGCGCGCCAGTGGACCCGGCGCAGACCCTGTTCCGCCCGGGATCGGTGTCCAAGCTCTTCACCTGGACCGCTTTGATGCAACAGGTTGAAGCTGGGCGGGTGGCGCTCGACGCGGATGTGAACAGCTATCTCGATTTCGAGATTCCGCCCTTTGAGGGCGCGCCGGTCCGCATCGTCGACCTGATGTCTCACAGTCCGGGCATGAGCGATGTGAGCGGCATAACCGCGCCCACCGTCGAAGAACTCACGCCCTACGATCTCTGGATCAGGGACAATGTGCCCGAGCGCTTATGGGCGCCCGGCAAGGAAGCGGCCTATTCCAATTACGGCACGGCTCTGGCCGGTTACATCGTCGAACGGGTGTCCGGCGAGCCGTTCGCCGATTATGTCGAGCGTCACATCTTCACGCCGCTGGGCATGACCTCCACCAGCTTCCGCGAACCCTTGCCAGAGGCGCTTCAGCCGCGCATGGCCAGGGGATACGAGCTGGAGAACGGACGCCTGATCGAGCAGCCTTTCGAGCTGTTCAGCAATATCATGCCCGCGGGCTCCGCCTCCTCGACCGCACATGACATGGCGCGCTTCATGCTCGCCATGCTCAATGACGGCGCCTATGAGGGCGCGCGCATTCTCGAACCGTCTTCGGTGTCCACACTGTTCAGCGACAGTCTGCGCAACGCACTGGACCTGCCGGGCATGGCGCACGGCTTTTATGTGGTGCGCGAAGAGGGCCCCCGGCTCGTCGGGCATGCCGGCAATACCGGCGACTTTCACTCCAATCTGATCCTGGCGCCGGAACACGGCTTCGGTTTCTTCGTGTCCACAACAGGCGGCGCTGAAAGTTCGGCGGCGCGCACCGACCTGTCCAACGCCATTATCGGACGGGTCTTCCCCGAGACCCCTGCCCCGCGTCAGGCGCGCCCCGCCGGTGAAGTGTCTCCGGCAGGGACCTATCGCGTGAACCGCCGCAATTATTCGCGCCCGCCGAACGAAGCCTATGACATTACAGTCGAGCGCGTCGGCGAAGACGGGCTGGAAATCACCAATCAGGGCGAGACGACCTATTGGGAGCGGATCGGACCGCTGACCTATGAAAAGGTCACGGGCGCGCGCAATGGCGGACCCTATGAGCGCATCCAGTTCCATGGTGGCGACGAGACGCTCGTCCTGTCCTTCAATTCCCAACCTTACATGGCCTATCGCCGCCTTGCGGCCGAGGAGCAAGACTGATGACCCTGCCCGATTTGAAAACCCTCGCCTCCGTGGTCGCGCTGTCGGCGGCCGCATTCGGAACCCCGGCGCTGGCGCAGGACGCGCCTGAGCTGACCCAGCCCGAGAACTGGAGCCTCGAGCAATCAGACAGCGTATCGGTCGTCACCGCCCCCGAAGGCAATCTCGACATAGCGGTGATCGAGGTCGGACCGGCCGAGGACGCGCTGGCCGCCGCTAACGCCGCCTGGGCGCTTTATGATGCGGACGCCGGACGCGAGGTCGAGCTGACCACCAACGCCGCGCCGGACAATGGCTGGGAAGAACGCGTCTCGATCAGCTATGTCACCGCCCCGTCCGAACAGGCGATCGTCAGCGCCCTGGCCCTGCGTCAGGGCGAAAACTGGACGGTGATCATCGTCAACGGCGCCCAGTCGACCGCCAATGTGCGCTCCGCCGCCCTGTCCCTTGTGCGTGATTCCGTTCGCGCGGAAGGCTTCGAGCAGGAGGATTTTTCCGGTCAGACCGCCCATCCGCTGACCGCGGAGCGCATCGCCGCGCTCCGCGATTTCGTCGCCGAAGCCGCAGAGCTGCTGGATGTCCCCGGCGTCGGGCTGGCGCTGATTGATCAGGGCGAGGTCGTCTATGAAGGCGGGGTCGGCGTACGCGAGCTGGGCGGTGAGGCGCCGGTGACCGCAGACACCAAGTTCATGATCGCGTCCAACACCAAGGGCATGTCCACGCTGCTGCTGTCCATCCTGGTGGATCAGGGCCTGCTGGACTGGGACCAGCCTGTGGTCGATCTCTATCCGTCCTTCCGTCTGGGCTCGGATGAAACCACCAACGCCACGCTGGTCCGTCACCTTCTCTGCGCGTGTACGGGCCTGCCGCGCAAGGACTGGGGCTTCATCCTCGCGGATCTTGATACGCCCGCTTCAGACGTCTTCCGCCAACTGTCCGAAACCGCGCCGACGAGCGCTTTCGGAGAACTGTTCCAGTACAACAACAATATGGCGGCGGCCGCCGGCTATGTGGGCGGTGCGCTCGCCTATCCCGACATGGAGCTGGGCGCCGCTTATGACCGCGCCATGGAAGAGCTGATCTTTGAACCGCTCCACATGGATGACACCACCTTCGATTACGCTGAGGGTGAAGCGGGGAACTGGGCGCCGCCGCACGGGCTGAACATCGACGGCGAACAGACCGTAATGTCCAACTATTTCAATCAGAGCGTCTATCCCTATCGTCCGGCGGGCGGGGCCTTCTCGACGGCGTCGGATATGGCCCATTACGTCCAGCTTGAGCTGTCCAGGGGGCTTACGCCGGAGGGCGAGCGTCTCGTCAGCGAGGAAAACCTGCTGGCCCGGCGCGAGCCCGGCGTTCAGGTCGGCGAAGGCGTCTGGTACGGCATGGGTCTGTTCAATGAAGAGCATTGGGGCGTCCCCGTCGTCACCCATGGCGGCACGCTCGTCGGCTATCACAGCAACTGGTACGCCCTGCCCGAGGCCGGCGTCGGCGCGGTGATCCTGACCAATGCCGATACAGGCGCAGCCATTCTGCGACCCTTCCTGCGCCGTCTGGTGGAAGTGCTCTATGATGGCCGCCCTGAAGCCATGGCGGAAATCGAGGCCATGGCGGCAAGCCTGCAAGCCCAGGCCAGCGCTCGGCGCGAAGGCCTGACCCTGCCCGGCGATCCCGAAGTGCTCGACGCCCTGGCGTCTCGCTATGAAAGCCCGGGCCTGGGGCCCCTCAGCATTTTCGAACAGGATGGCGAGACCTGGGTCGAGGCCGGCGCCATTCGCGCCCCCATCGCCACGCGTGTGAACGCGGACGGCACCGTCTCCATCGTGTCGGTGGGCCCCGGCATCATCAGTCTGGAAGCGGAGATCGGCGAACAGGACGGGCTTCGCACACTGACAGCGCGCGATAGTCAGCACGAATATGTCTATGTGGAGGCCGATTAGGGCTAGGCCGCTCCGCCCATAGCCTCAACACAGACCATTCGGGCAACGCCCGGGCCCGTCTCAGGACGCGGCCCGGGCGTGGTGCTTTCAGATGAGGAAATCACACCGAAAAGATTTTCACATGTGTGAGAATGAAATATCCTCCCGGTCGCATAAGCTGGCGTGCTGACCAGCAAGAGACCAGGGGAGAAGAGCCATGGATTTCCAACTCAAGGGCCGCGTGGCGGCGATCACCGGCGCATCGAGCGGGCTGGGGCGCCGGTTCGCCCTGAAGCTGAGTGAAGAAGGCGCTGCCGTCGCCGTGATGGCGCGACGCACCGACCGGCTGGAAGCGCTGGTCGAGGAGATCCGCGCCAGGGGCGGCAAGGCCATGACCTGCGCTCTCGATGTCTCTCAAACTGCAGATATCGGCCCCGCTCTGGATCAGGTCGAGGCCGAACTCGGCCCGCTCTCCATCATGATCAACAATGCGGGCGTCGGCGGTGACGGCATGGCCCTGGAAATGAGCCAGGAGCACTTTGACAACACGTTCAACGTCAATGTGCGAGGCGTCTATTTCGGCGCGACCGAAGCGGCGCGACGGATGCTGAAGAATGGCGAAGCGGAAGCGGGGCGTGCGCGCATCATCAACATCGCCTCGATCGCAGCGTTCACACAGCTCCCCGCCCTGTCGGCGTACTGCGCCTCCAAGGCGGCTGTGGTGTCCATGACCAAGGCGCTGGCGCGTGAATGGGCCAGGCGCCTGATCTCGGTCAACGCCATCTGTCCGGGCTATATCGAGACGGAAATCAACGCCGACTGGTTCGCCACCGAAGGCGGACAACGTCAGATCCAGACCTTCCCGCGCCGCCGCCTCATGGACGAGGACGGGCTGGACGCCGCGCTGCTGATGCTGGCCGGCGCGCCGGGCCGGCAGATCACCGGATCAGCCTTCACCCTGGATGACGGGCAATTGCTCTAGCATGTCCTGAGCGCTGAGGCCGGCCTGCCGGCAGGCGTGCAGCGCCCGGAAACCGGCCGCCATGAAGGCGGACAAGCGCTTGCGGGCGGACGGCAGATCGTCGGAGCGGCACAGACCATCCGACAGTTTGTCGATCCGCCCCGTCCGCGCCAGCGTGAGCATGAAAGCCCCGGTCACGAAATGATAGCCCCAGTACAGGTCTTCCCGGCTGCAGGCGGGCAAGGCGACTTCGAGGATATCAATGAGCTGCTGCACGACCGGGTCGAAATGCTTCTCCATGATGTCTGCGCCCCAGTCCGGGGCGTTGGCCACCTGGGCGCCCAGCGCGAGCGCATACTTCCACTCGTCAGGCTGTTCCTGGTAGAGGTCGAAGTCGGAGGACAGGAAGGCCGACAGCGCGCCCTCCACTGTCGGAGCGCCCGCGGCCTCCCTTTCATACTCCTTGAGCGCTTCCATCCGTCGCTGGCATGACAGCGGCGCGCGCCGGGCGAAAACGGCGTCCACAACGGCATTCTTGTCGCCGAAGTAATAGTGGATCAGCGTATGATGAACGTCCGCGTCAGCAGCGATGTCTTTGAGGGACACGCCGTGAAACCCGCGTTCGGCAAACAGTCGCTCGGCGCAATCGAGAATGTGTCGAATGGACTCCGCGCGACGCTCGGCCTTCGTCATCTTGCTTTTCGTCGCCTGGGTCCCGCTTGTCACCACAACGCCTCTTTCTCACTCATTCCACTCGATCCTGCCCTGCGTCGGCCCGACGCAACAGGGCATGCAGAGATTCAGTCCCGTCCAGCCTCTCGCGCAGAGATCACCGGAGACGCCGTACCCACATTCCATGACCATCCCAGGCCCCGGGCAAGTCGCGCCCTGTAAACCGCGTCGTGGAGCTCGAAAACGTCGACATCCAGACTCATGCTCGTCGCACTCGCTTCTGTGAAGTGCATGATGGCTCGATCCCTTCCGTGCCGTGGCCATGAGACAGGTCCGGCATCATCCAGCACCCGGCCTTGCACAAAGGCGCTCCAGTACCCGCACATCAGATCGGCAAGGCCTTGCTCGCGTTCATCCAGAGGCGGCGACGGCCATGCACTCGCCGTATACTGAAGCGTATTGAAGACATAGGGCAGCTCGGAGCCATGGAACGCGTGAAGCCCCTGGGATCGCGCCGGTTCGTAGCCATGATCGAAATAGTACAGATACGCCTCCAGACCCGCCGCGGACTGGCATTGCGCGATTTTCGCAGCGCTCCAGCCATAAAAGGCGTCTCGCAACAAAGCGAGCCGGCTCTCCTCCAAGTCCGTGTCGGGATAGTGCGACAGCATGTCAGGGGCGAAGCGTCCATGGCTGGCCTTGATGGCCTGACGATACTGTGACGCCGAGGCGGGCTTTTGCGGCAGCAGGAAAGGCAGGCTTCGCAACTCGCCTTCATTGAACCCTGTGAGCAACGGAACCCGCGCCTGCTGCCCGGTCTCGAACAGCTCAGCCAGCTGGCCCGTCAGGATCAGGCCGTCAATCGCACCCCAGGGCAGGTAACCCTGATCCTGGGCGGCCTGCACGAGGTCTGCGGCTGGCAGGGCGAGAAGGTGATCAAGATCCGGCGCGCCAAGCGCTCTCTGGAGCGCCAGACCCACAGCCTCCGCGGAATCCACTCCCTGCTCCGCCTCTCTGAGACGCGGATGGGTTGGCATGTAGGGGCTTTGGGCGATCGCCCGGTGAAACAGTCCGCGCGCCAGCGGCGACACCATCAGGTACAAAACGCTCAGCGCACCCGCTGACTCACCTGCAAGGGTCACCTGCGCCGGATCACCGCCAAAATCACGAATGAATTCACGCACCCATTTCAGGGCCGCGATCTGGTCCAGAAGGCCATAGTTTCCAGATACGCCCTGTTGCGACCGGGCGCTGAGTTCAGGGTGGGCGAGATAGCCCAGAACACCCAGCCGATAATTGATCGAGACCACGACAACGCCCTGGCGCGCCAGGGCTGCGCCATCATAGAGGCTTTGCCCGTTGGAGCCCCAGATCATGGATCCGCCATGGATCCACACCATGACCGGAGCGTCCTGAGCGTCGTCCGGCGTCCAGATGTTGAGATGCAGGCAGTCCTCGCTCTCTGACGCGTCCGGATCCTCATACAGACTGCCCGTCCGCCGACGGGGCTGGGGGCATGCCGGACCCGGAGACCGGCCATCATGCGGCACGGTCCAGTTCCGCACTGACGCCGGCGGCGTCCATCGCGCCGCCTGAGCGTAAGGAATGGCCCGGAAACAGGTCACACCGTCCTGGCTCTCGCCGAGAATGGGCCCGCATCGGGCCTGAAGTTCGATCATGGGCTGTCTCCGGGCGAGCAGAAACGTCAAAGCCGCCAGAATACGCCGCACCCCCGCGCAACGCATCCCGGCGGCCTCGCCCGACATGACTGAGGTTCACGTCAGGCGCAACAGCGCGTCTAGAACTTGTAGTCCAGTCGCACGCCGACTGTGCGCGGGCGCAGGGTGCTGAACCGCGCGTCCGCAAAGGCTTCCGGGTGCGCATAGACCAGGGAGTCGTTGTCGAACGCGTTCTCCACGTACAGCGTGGCGGTGACATTATCGCCGATATACGCTCCCACGGAGGCGTTCACGCTCTGATAGTCCTCGGTCGGCGCATAGGTCGGCGACTGCACACCGGGACGACCGGGAACATTGGGGAACTGGTTCACGAAGCCATCGACATGACGGGCGTTGACGGCAGCAAAGCCTTCAATATTGGCCGTCAACTGACGCGTATAGTTCAGATAGATCGCGCCCTGGAATTCTGGGAAGGACAGGGGCGCCCCGCGAACCGCACCTGAAATGGCCGCCTCGGTGGCGGACAGATCATCCACCTCGGAATCGTTCCAGGACGCGTTCATGCCGATCAGCAGGCCTTCGGTCGGGAAGGCGTTGATTTCCAACTCGACGCCGCGCGAGGTCGCTCCGCCAATATTGGTGGCGAACTGGACCTGATCGGACACACGGTTGGCCTGAACCTGAATATTGCTCCAGTCAATCGTGTATGCGGCGATGTTGGCGTGCAGGCGATTGTTGAACCAGCGCCCCTTCAGACCGATCTCGATGTTTTCCAGCTCATCCGAGGATGCGCCGTCAGGAATGATGATGTCCGTCGGATCGACCGTGCTGGGCGCACCGCCGCGTGCGTTCACCGCCGGCGTACGGAAGCCGGTGGAGTAGGTCGCATACATCGTCATGTTGTCGACCGGGCTGTAGGAGACCGAAAACTTGTAGGAGGGCCCTTCTTCAACGCCCTTATCGCCCGTGAGCGGCGTGTTCTGGCCAATGGTCAGCGGTCCGTTGATGCCGTAGAGGGCGTTCACGAGATAGTTGCTCGTATAGCCGCTGTCCTCTGTGAAGCCCTGCACATCCAGCCGCCCGTAGCGCAAGCCGCCCGTCACCCAGAGATTGTCATTGAACCGGTAGGTCAGCTCGCCGAACGCGGCCAGCTCATTGGTGACGAAATGGGTGTTGGTGACCTGGTAGTACTCGTTGGGCAGGTTCGTCATGCCCCGGGCGGCCAGGAAGGCCGGGTCCGAGCGATAGGCGGAATCCACATCACGGCGCTTGTAGTAATAGAAGCCGCCCACCACCCATTCCCAGGGACCGGGGTTGGCGGAGACAAGACGCATCTCCTGCACAAAGGCTTCGTCATAGGCCAGCGCATCAAGGGCGAACGGCACCGCACCGCCAAATGTCGCATCAAGATCGATGATGAATTTCTGATCGTAGAGCGAATAGGTGGTCGAACTCGTGAAATTCGCGAATCCGAAATCATGGTCCACGGTCGCGTTCAGAGAGTTGAGCTCGGCGGCGAATATATCCGGCCTGCGGGTGTTTCGCTGGTCCCGGTCACTGCCCAGTGTGGGATTGATCAGCTGGGAGTCTTCGGGCTCGCTGGTCTCATGCAGCGCCATGAGGCGCACCGAGGTGCGGTCCGTCGGCTCCCAGAGCAGGATGGCGCGGCCGCCCCAGTTCTCGAGCGTGTTCGCGTTCTCAACGCCCGTGCCGATATTGTCGACCCAGCCTTCTTCATTGCGATAAAAGCCGACGACCCGCAGACCCAGCTTGTCCTCGACGATCGGCACATTCAGCATGCCGTTATAGCGTTGACGGAAGGCGTCGCCGTCAGTCTGCCCCCAATCGACCAGCACCTCGCCTTCGAATTCGTCCAGATCCGGGCTGTGAGTCAGGATGCGCACCGCGCCGGCGAGCGAGCCGGATCCGAAGAGAGTCCCTTGGGGGCCGCGCAGGAATTCCACGCGCTCCACATCGAACAGGGTTGAATCGAGCTGGGTCGAGTTGCCATTCGCGGAAATGGGCAGTTCATCGATATAGACCGCCACCGTGTTCTGAAGGTTGGCCCCATAGCCGTTCGTCGCGATGCCCCGCACGGAGAAGGTGTTGAAGTTCGCGGTTGGCTTGTTCAGGACAGCGCCCGGCGTTTCAAGGGCCAGCCCCTCATACCCGACGATGCCTTTCTCGGTCAGCTCATCCTGATTGAAGGCGGTGACGCTCAGCGGGATGTCCTGGACATCCATCTCGCGACGGGTGGCGGTGACCAGAATGACATCGCCGCCAGCCTGGCTGGACTGAGCGTTTTCCTCGGATTCAGGCTGGGTTTCCTGGCCCATCGCCATGAACGGCAGAGCCAGCAGTGCGACCGCGGACACGGACGCGCAAAGCACGTTTTTCATTTCGATTCCTCCCCAGGCTGGTCTGACGCCAACCTCTTGTCTGTGAGGTCACCCTAAATTCAATCATATTCACTGACAAGCGTGTGAATAACTTGATTGCGTATTTTTTAGACCATCATCCAGGCCGGCATGTTCCGGCGTCGTCAGATGCTTAAGTGGCGAAATATGAGGCTGAAGCTGTTGTATAGCCCCACGTCAGGCGGGTAAGACTAAGGCTGGATCCTGGTCTCGTTTGACAGATGCAAGAGGAAGTTCAGTGGCCGCGGAACGCACAAACCAGCGCAAGAAACAAACAAAAGCTGAAAAGCGTGCCGAAACGATTGAGCAGATTCTGAATGTGGCCGAGTATCTGTTTTCACGAAACGGACTGCATGGCGTCACCTTGAAGGATGTCGCCAGGGATGTGGGCGTCCATCACACGCTTCTGAACTATTATTTCGACGACAAGCAGCACCTTTTCGATGCGGTTTTCGCACGCCGCGCCGCCGTGACGAGCGAACGCCGCATGAAAGCGCTGGATGCGTATGAGGCGTCGTGTGACGGCAAACCCACGGTCGAGGGCGCCCTGCACGCCTTTCTGGACACCGATCTGGACCTCTACATCGAAGGCGGGGAGGGCTGGCGCAATTATGGCGCGCTGAGCGCCCAGGTCGCCAACACCCCTGAATGGGGTGCGAAGATGATGGATGAACACTTCGACCCTGTCGTCCTGCGCCTGATCGACCTGCTTCAGAAAGCTCTGCCTCACGCCAGCAAGGAAGACCTGTTCTGGGGCTACCATTTCGTCAGCGGCTCGCTGATGCTGACGCTCGCGCGCACCGGACGGATCGACAAACTCTCCGGCGGGGCCTGCAAGTCCGAGGATTATGCCGCCGTCAAATCCCGGATGGCCCATTTCATGGCGGCGGGTTTCCGGGAAATCTGCGGCGGCTAAACCCACCCCTCCCCTTACTCCCCCTTCAGGGAACAATGCTTGACGCGGCAGAGAATTCCGACATTCTGTCATTAACTCTCGCGTGAGCGAAAATAAATGACGTTAGCCATGAGCTAGCGCGACCAGCCCGAGACAGGCGTCAGACCTGCCGGGTCACAGGGGAGGCGGCCATGACGGACACCGTGCGCAAGGCAGGAGCTGAAGACTCCATAAAACGCAAGGACTTCAAGGTAATCGCAGCATCGTCCCTGGGGACGATGTTCGAGTGGTATGATTTCTATCTTTACGGCCTTCTGGCCACGTACATCTCCACGCATTTCTTTTCGGGCGTGAACGAAACGACAGCGTTCATCCTGGCTCTGGCCGCCTTTGCCGCCGGGTTCGCGATCCGTCCGCTCGGCTCGGTGGTGTTCGGACGGCTGGGCGACCTGGTCGGACGCAAATACACCTTCCTGGTCACCATGGGCCTGATGGGGCTGTCCACCTTCGCGGTCGGCTTCCTGCCCGATTACACAACCCTCGGCGTGGCGGCCCCCATCCTTCTCGTCGGCTTGCGGCTCGTGCAGGGGCTGGCGGTCGGCGGCGAGTATGGCGGCGCCGCCACCTATGTGGCCGAGCATGCGCCAGCAGGCCGTCGGGGCTTCTACACCAGCTTCATCCAGACCACGGCCACAGTTGGCCTGTTCACGGCCTTGTTGCTGGTGATCGGGCTTCGCGCCCTCATCGGAGAAGAGGCGTTCTCGGAGTGGGGCTGGCGCCTGCCCTTCCTGTTCTCCATTCTCTTGCTCGCGCTTTCGCTGTGGATCCGCTTTCAGCTGGCGGAGAGCCCCGCCTTTCAGAAAATGAAGGATGAGGGCACGGTCTCCAAGGCGCCGCTGGCGGACGCTTTCGGCCGCTGGTCCAACCTGAAGATGATCCTGGTCGCCCTCTTTGGCGGCGTCGCCGGGCAGGCGGTGATCGGCTATACAGGACAGTTCTATACGCTGTTCTATCTTGAGCGCATTGCAGATGTGGACCCGGCGACCTCAAACATCCTTCTGGTGATCGCGCTCGTCATCGCCACGCCCACATTCGTCTTCTTTGGCTGGCTCAGCGACAAGATCGGGCGCAAACCCATCATTCTCACCGCGTGCCTGATGGCGGCGCTGACCTTGTTCCCGCTCTTCAAGGCGCTGACTCACGCCGCCAACCCCGCACTCGCCCGGGCTGTTGAGACCGCCCCGGTCACGGTGCTGGCGGATCCCGAAGAGTGCTCGATCCAGTTCGATCCCATCGGCAAGAACCGGTTTGACGGCTCCAGCTGTGACATCGCGAAGGCGTATCTGGCTCGCAATGGCGTGAACTATATCAATCAGCGCGCGCAAGCCGGCGAGCCCGCCCGGGTGCGCATTGGCGAAGCCGTGACACTCGAAGCCCCGATCCCGGCCCGATTGGACGACGCTGCGCTTGAAACCTCCATCAGCGCCTTCCAGGCCGAAGTTCACACCGCGCTCGTCAATGCTGGCTATCCGGACGCCGCTGACCCGCAACAGGTCAACCGGCCGCTGGTGATCGGCATCATCGTTCTGATCATGCTGATGGTCACCGCCGCCTATGCCCCGCTCGCCGCCATGCTGGTCGAGCTCTTCCCCGCTCAGGTGCGATACACCTCCATGTCCCTGCCCTACCATATCGGCAATGGCTGGTTCGGCGGGTTCCTGCCCACCACCGCATTCGCCATGGTCGCGGCCACGGGGAACATCCATTTCGGGCTGTGGTATCCGGTTGTCATCGCCGGGCTGACCGCTGTGATCGGTCTGCTCTTTCTCCCTGAGACCTTCAGGAGGAAGATTGATGACTGATCGGCGCTCCAAGACAGGCTTCGCCACCCGGCGTCAGTTCCTGACGGCGACGGCCGTCACGCCTGTCGTGGCCCGCACCGGCGCGGCGCTGGCGCAGACACCGGATCCAGCGGCGCTCATTCGCCAGGACCTCGAACGGTATATCGGCTTCGGCGAAAAGCGCTCAGGCGGCGCCGGCGACAATGCCTGCGGAGACTGGATGGAGCAGAGCCTGGCCGATCTCGGGTTTGAAACTCAGCGTCAAAGCTTCTCAGCGCCGTTTTTCGAACCGCGCAACTGCACGCTCAGCGCCGAAGGCGGAGAGGCGCATGTCTGGGCTCAACCCATCGTGGTTCCCACGCCGCCGGAAGGGCTGACGGCCCCCCTGGTGCGCGTAGACGCCCAAGGTCAGACCTCTCATGCGCTGTCTGGCGCAATTGCGCTGATTGATCTGGCGCATGCGCGCTGGTCCTCGATGTTCTGGTCAGGCGTTGCGGATCCGGTGCGCGCCGCCTTCGCAGCCGGCGCCCGAGCGTGCGTGATCATTACAAATGGCCCTTCCGGCAAGATCATCGCCCTGAACACCGACGGACGCGATCCGCTCTACGAGGCGCCGATCGCGCTTCTGGCGCCTGAAGATGCAGCACCCTTTCTGGCTGCTGCCCACAGAGCTTCATCGGGGCGGCTGACACTGACCGGCGTCAAGGGCAGACGCCCGGCATTCAATCTGATGGGCCGACTGGATCGTGGCGCGGGCCGTTGGCTGGTGATCTCGACCCCGCGTTCGGGATGGTTCACCTGCGCCGGAGAACGGGGCGGCGGCGTCGCCGCTTTCCTGCATATGGCGCGATGGGCGACCCGTCATGCGCCCGGCCATGACCTGCTCTTCGTATGCAATAGCGGGCATGAATATCAGTACCTTGGCGCAGAGGAACTGTTGCGAGACCATGCACCGCCGCCGGAACAGACCGACTTCTGGCTGCATCTGGGCGCCAATCTCGCGGCGCGCGACTGGCACGACAGCGTGGGCGGACTTCAACCTCTGCCCGGCACGGACTCCCAGCGCTATCTGGTCGTCAGCCCGTCCCTTCTGCCAGCAGCGCGTGCAAGTTTCCGCGGCCTGGCCGGACTATCCGCGCCCTATTCCAGCGATGAGCTGTCCGCCGGCGAGCTGAGCAATGTCCTGGCGGCGGGCTATCGAAATGTCGCCGGCGTCTTCGGCGTTCATCGCTATCACCATGTCAGGGAAGATGACGCCCGCTGCGTCTCCCCTGACGCGGTTGCGGAGACCAGCTTCGCCTTCCAACGCCTGCTTCAAGAGGCCCTGAGGTAAACCATGATCCGTATGCTCGCTCTCCAACTCGCCAGCGCCGCAATGATGATGGCCTCGCTGACCGGTCTAGCCATTGGACAAGGCGGAGCTGAGCCGACAGCTCAACCGCGCGTGACTGTGCAGACGGGCGTCCTGGAAGGACGCCGGGAGGGCGGGATCAACATTTTCAAGAACATACCGTATGCCCAACCGCCAGTGGGAGACTTGCGCTGGGCGCCGCCGCAAGCGGTTGCCCCCTGGCCCGGCGTCCGGAATGCGTCGGAGTTTGGCCCCAGCTGCACACAGATCAGCATTCCCAGGTCCAGCATCTATTTCGATCCGCCCATCGTCCAGTCCGAGGATTGTCTGAGCCTGAATGTCTGGGCGCCGGAAAACGCCCGGAACCTGCCGGTCATTGTCTGGATCCATGGCGGCTCGCTGCGCATCGGGGGGGCGGCCCAGCCCTTTTATGATGGAGCGGTCTTTGCGCATCAGGATGTTGTGTTTGTCTCGATCAACTACCGCCTGGGCGCACTGGGATGGATGGCGCATCCCGAGCTGTCTGCGGAATCTCCCGAGGGAGTGTCCGGCAATTACGGCTTTCTCGACCAGATCGCCGCGCTCCTCTGGGTACAGGACAACATCAGCGCCTTCGGCGGCGATCCCAATCAGGTCACCCTCATGGGGGAGTCCGCAGGCGCGCTCTCCGTCAGCTATCACCTGATCTCTCCGCTCTCTCGAGGCCTCTTCAGCAGGGCCATCATCGAAAGCACCAATCTGCGCGCCTTTCCGCGGCTGCGCGAGGCCGCCCATGGGTTGCCATCCGCCGAAAGCACAGGCCTGAGCGTGTCTGAAGCGTTGGGTGCAGAGCGCTTGTCCGAGCTGCGCGATATGGACGCCGACAGCTTGACCCAAGGGGCGGCGCGCGCCGGGTTTGTCAGCCAGGGTGTCATAGACGGGCTGGTCCTGCCCGATCAGTTGCTCGCAGTTTTGGAGCGCAGTGAGCAAGCCCCCGTTCCCCTTCTTGCAGGGTTCAACAGGGACGAGCTGCGCACCCAGACCCGGCTCCTGCCCACGGCGCCGGACTCCCCTGAAGCCTATGAAGCCATCATTCGCTGCGGATATGGCGATCTGGCGGATGATTATCTGGCGGTCTACCCTGCAGACGATCCGGTTCAGTCCACGCTCGATGCCTTCCGGGACACCATCTATGGCTGGGCCGGGGAGCGCCTTGCGGCCGCGCAAGCCGAGATCGGACAGCCCTCCTATCTCTATCTTTTTGACCATTGCTATGACGCCGCACGCGAACAGGGGCTCTGCGCCTTTCACGCCAGCGAGCTCACTTTCGTCTTTGGCCAGGTCGGCCCCGAGGCCGCTCGCAGCCCGAACTGGCCCATGCCTGAAGGCCCTGTGGATCAAGCGCTTTCCGACGCCATGGTCGCCTACTGGACCAGCTTTGCAAAAACCGGCTTACCAACTGCGCCGGACGCGCCTGACTGGGCGCCCTATTCCGACGGACAGGCCTTCATGCATTTCTCGGAAACTCCACGGCTCTCTCATGATCTGTTCCCGGGCATGTATGAGGTTCATGGCGAATGGGTCCGCCGTCAGCGTGAAGCCGGAGAACAATGGTTTCTGGGGGTGGGCGTGAACGTACAGCCCTCCTGTGAAACGTAAAGCCGGGTCGTGAAACCTGTCCGCCATTTCATTCACTCAGAGTTTAATGAATGTTGACTTGAGCGAAAACCACCCCCCATGATGGGGCCACAAGAACCAGAACGGTCTGAAATCAGGGGAGGAACGGACGTCGCGCCGTCCACATGCGCCGAGCGTCGCCGGTGCGGTGGGTGAGTGGCGTCACTCCCTCTCAGACTTACAGGGGAAGGGAGACCTGATGACTACGACTGACGCGTCAGCCGACGCGGCCGCAACGCCTGCCGAGCCTGGCGTCATCCCCGATATCGGACCTGACGGAGCCGTCGTCGAACACAAGCCGACAGCCCGGGCCTGGATCGTGCTGGCCATTCTGTGCTTTGTCTACGTCCTGAACTTCCTGGACCGTCAACTCCTGTCCATTCTGGCCAAACCCATACAGGACACTCTGGGGGTTTCAGACAGCCAGCTCGGGCTGATCGGCGGGCTCTATTTCGCCTTCTTCTACTGCTTCATCGCCATCCCTGTCGGCTGGATCGCGGACAAGACCAACCGGGTCGGGATCCTGGCTGCCGCCTGCGCCATCTGGAGCGCCGCCACCATCGCGTGCGGACTCGCGCGCACCTATGGCGAGCTCGTGGTCGCCCGCATGACCGTGGGCTTTGGCGAGGCCGGAGGCGTCCCGCCCTCCTACGCCATCATCACCGACTATTTCCCGAAGGGCCGGCGCGGCACGGCTCTGGGACTGTTCAATCTGGGGCCGCCCATCGGGGCCGCCCTGGGCATTGGCTTTGGCGCCTCCGTCGCCGCCGCCTTCAGCTGGCGTGACGCCTTCATCGTCCTGGGCGCCGTCGGGCTGGTCGCCGCGGTGGTGGTGGCTGTGTTCATCAAGGAGCCCAAGCGCGGCGGTCTTGACGGTCCGGCGGCCGCCATCCCGGCAGGCCAGTCCGGCTTCTGGTCGACGCTGAGAATGTTCTTCAGCCATCCCGTGCTCATGCTCGCCGCCCTGGGGAGCGGGTCGACCCAGTTCATCACCTACGGTCTCGGCAATTTCACCGTGCTGTTCCTGATGCGCGAGAAAGGCATGAGCCTGAGCGATGTCGCCCTGTGGTATGCGCTTGTCGTCGGCTTCGGCATGGGCGCGGGCATCCTGGTCTCGGGCTGGGCGATTGACCGGTTCACCAGGATCCACAAGCAGGCATATGCGCTGATACCCGCTGCCTCTCTGGCTCTGTGCATCCCGTTCTATATCGGTTTCGTCTGGGCCCCGAGCTGGCCGCTGGCGCTGACCCTGCTGATCGGGCCGAGCTTTCTGAACTATTTCTACCTCTCATCCTCAGTTGCGCTGGTGCAGGAGGAAGTCCGTCCGGACCAGCGCGTGATGTCCGGCGCCCTGTTGCTGCTCGTGATGAACTTCATCGGACTGGGGCTCGGGCCGACCTATGTGGGCGCCGCCAGCGACTTCTTCCGGGCCAGCTTCCCCGACAATTCCCTTCAGATCGCGCTCTACACACTGGTCCCGTTCTACGTCCTAGCGATCATCCTGTTTCTCGCCCTGTCGCGTCTGATCAAGCGGCAGGAGGCAGCCAAGAAAGGCGCTCAGCCATGACCCTCTTGAGACGAAGACTCGCGCAGTGCTGCGCCTCCCTGATGGGCGCCCTGATGCTTTGCGGTCAAAGCCTTGCGGATCCTGCGCAAGGCCCGCGCATAGACGCGCCCGCAGGCCCCGTGATCGGCGAGCAACGCGATGGCGTGCTCAGCTTCAAGGGAATTCCCTATGCACAGCCGCCCCTCGGCGTGCTGCGCTGGACTCCGCCCCGTCCGGTTGAACCCTGGATTGAACCGCTGGCGGCGACAGAGTTCGGCCCCGCCTGCATCCAGCGCACCCGGCCCAGCACCAGCATCTATTATTCCGATGTCAGCCCGGTCAGCGAGGATTGCCTGAGCCTGAACATCTGGACGCCGGATGACGCCGAGAACGCGCCCGTCTTCGTCTGGATTCACGGCGGCGCGCTGTCCGCCGGATCCAGCCGCGAAGCCCTTTACGACGGCGCCGCCATGGCGCGCCAGGGGATCGTCGTGGTCTCGATCAACTATCGCCTGGGCGTTCTGGGATGGATGGCGCATCCCGATCTCAGTGAAGAATCCGATCACGGCGTCTCCGGCAATTACGGCCTGCTCGACCAGATCGCGGCCCTGCACTGGGTGCAGGACAATATCGCCGCGTTCGGAGGAAACCCTGACCGGGTGACCATTGGAGGGGAATCCGCAGGCGGGCTCTCGGTCATGTATCTGCTGGCGTCACCGCTCGCAGAGGGGTTGTTCGATCAGGCCATCGCCCAGAGCGCGTACATGATCTCGACGCCGGAGCTCTCCGAAGCCAATCATGGCGAGTTCGCGGCTGAAGCCATCGGACGCTATGTGTCCACTCAACTCGGGCATATGTCCATTGACGGCTTGCGGGAGATGGACGCTGCAGAATTGACCGAGAGAGCCGTCGCCGAGCGCTATCTGCCCTCCGGGACTGTTGATGGTTTCGTGCTCGAACGCCAGCTGGTGGAAACCTTTGAAGACGGAGAGCAGGCGCCGGTTCCCGTGCTTGCCGGCTTCAACGAAGGCGAGATCCGGTCACTCCGGATGCTGGCGGCCCCTGTACCGGAGCGCCCCTCCACCTATGCGCCGCAAATCCGGGATCGTTATCGCGATCTCGCGGACGACGTTCTGGCGCTCTATCCGGGCGAAGACCTTCAGGACACGCTTTTCGATCTTGTGCGGGACGCCATGTATGGCTGGACCGGCGAAAAGCTTGTCCGGTCCCAGGAAGCGCTGGGCCAACCGGGCTATCTCTATCTTTTCGACCATGGCTATCCGGCGGCGGATGAAGCGGATTTGCACGCCTTCCATGCGGCGGAACTGCCCTATGTCTTTCATGCGGCGGACCGCACGCCGCCCTATTGGCCGCCCCTGCCCGAAACAGAAGAGGAAACGGCCTTCGTCGACGCCGTCCATGCTTACTGGGTCAGCTTCATCAAGTCCGGCGCGCCCCAGGCGCCGGGCTGGTCTGACTGGCCGCGATACGGCGACGCCCAAGCCTACATGCACTTCGCCGAGACGCCTCAGGCTCAGGAAGACCTGATGCCCGGCATGTTCGAGCTCATGGATGAAGTGGTCTGCCGGCGCAGGGAAAAGGGCGATCAGGCCTGGAACTGGAATGTGGGGATACTGGCGCCTCCCCTGCCTCGTCCGCAACGCGACTGCCCATAGACGCCGCGATCATCCCTGCACCTTCCGCCGCGCCTTGCTGAGAGGCGCGGCTTTTTCTTGCTTCAGCTGGAGTAGTCACGGCGCAGCTTGCGCTTGTCGATCTTTCCGGTCGGCGCGAGCGGCATGGCCTCGACAACGATCATCTCATCGGGAATCCACCAGTCGGCCACATGTCCCTTGAGAAGCTGGCGCAGGCTCTGCGTATCCGGGCTGTGACCCAGGCTGGGCTCGACGACCAGTATGGGGCGCTCTCCCCATTTCGGATCAGACTTGCCGATCACTGCGACCTGACTGATTTCGGGTTGTCGTCCGACAATATCCTCGATCTCGGCAGGATTGATCCATTCGCCGCCAGACTTGATGAGGTCCTTGGACCGGCCCGTGATCGTCAATCGGCCTTGCGAGTCGATAACCGCCAGATCGCCCGTATCGAAATAGCCGTTCTCATCCAGCGCAGATCCGCCGCTCTTGAAATACTCACCCACCACGCTGTGGCCGCGCACCTTCAGATGGCCGGTCACATTGCGCTGAACGGGCAGCGGCTGGCCCTGCGCATCGGTCAGCAGAAGGTCCAGCCCCATCGGGGCCAGCCCGGCCGTCTCGGTCATTCCGTCCGCCATTCCGGGCGGCGCAATGGCGCCCACCGGGGACAGCTCGGTCATCCCCCAGCTTGTCTGAACCGTCACCCCCAGGCGGGTCTGCATTCGTTCGATCAGGCTGGCGGGACATTTCGATCCGCCGATCAGGATGCGCTTGAGATCCGGCAGGTCCTCGCCGGTTTCATCCAGATGATCCAGAAGCCCGAGCCAGACCGTCTGAACGCCTGCAGCCAGGGTGACTCGCTCATCCCGCATGAGCCGGGCGAGGCTGGCTCCATCCGCCTGCCGTCCGGGCAGCACAAGCTTGGCTCCCACTGCCGGCGCAGCAAACGGCAACCCCCAGCCATTGGCGTGAAACATGGGCACGGCGACCAGCAGCGTCTCCTGACCCGTGAGCGCGACCGCGTCCGCCTGGAGCGCCCGCAGGGTATGCAGGTAATTGGACCTGTGCGTGTAGAGGACGCCCTTGGGCTTGCCCGTCGTGCCGGACGTGAAGCACAGACCCGCCGGCTGGTTCTCGTCGAACTGGCCCCAGGCCGTTTCCCGCCCCAGTTCCAGCAGCAGGGTGTCATAGTCCCAGAACTTCACATCAGGCTGACGCTTGCAGCTCTGTATGGAGGACGGCTCATCCAGCCAGATCACGTGCTCGACACCGGGGCAGAGCGGCAGCAGCTCTGAGACCAGAGGCGCCAGATTGGCGGCGACCGCGAGAACCCGGTCCTCGGCGAGATTGATCATCTCGGACAAATGCGCGGGCGTGAGACGCGGATTGAGGGTATGGCAGATCAGACCCGCGCCCATCGCGGCGTAATAGGCCTCCATATGCGCCTGTGTGTTCCACGCCAGGGTGGCCACACATTCGCCCGGCGATACGCCCAGGGCGAGAAATGCGCCGGAGAGTCTGTTCGCCCGCTCGCAGAGCGCCGCATAGCCAATCCGTTGCGGCGCCCCTGAACCGCTAGCGCTGATGATCTCGACGTCTCCATGCCATTTGGCTGCATGTGCGAGAAACTTGTCGATCGTCAGGGCGTAAGCTTGCATGGGCTCATTATCGTATTGCGCCTCTGACCCGGCGTCACTGTCAGCGCCGGAGGGCGATAAAGGAGAGCGCGCGGGAACACGGTCCGGCCCCGGATAAAGGCCTGCCCTCACGGATTCATCCCGTCGAATAAGCCAGCCCTGACGCAGGGTGTCAACATTCATTCTAATGTGAGCGAATGAATTCACATCCGCAGTTTCAGCATGCTAGGGAGGGTCTCGTCAGGTCTTGAAGCCAAGACGCATGGGGAGAAATGGCGGTTTCACCGCCAGGGAAGGAGCGCACATGATTGATCTTTCAGGACAGGTTGTGATCGTGACGGGCGCGGGCGGCGGACTGGGGCGCGCCCATGCCGTGCTGCTGGCGCGCAGGGGCGCTCATGTGGTCGTCAATGATCTGGGCGAGGGCGCCAACTCGGTCGCTGAAGAGATCAAGGAGGCGGGCGGGACCGCCCTGCCCTTCAGGGGGTCCGTGACCGACCTTGACGCCATGACGGCCATGGCCGAGCTGGCCCTGTCGCATTGGGGCCGGATTGATGGCCTGGTCAATAACGCCGGCATACTCCGCGACAAGACCTTCGCCAAAATGGACATGGCCGACTTCCAGCTGGTGGTGGACGTGCATCTGACGGGCGCCGCCAACTGCACCAAGGCCGTCTGGGAGACCATGCGCCAGCAGAATTATGGCCGCATCGTCATGACCACTTCGTCCTCAGGCCTGTTCGGCAATTTCGGCCAATCCAATTACGGCGCCGCGAAAATGGGTCTTGTCGGCCTGATGAAGACGCTCGCTCTCGAAGGCCGCAAATACGGCATCCACGTCAATTGTCTCGCGCCGACTGCGGCGACACAGATGATGGAAGGCATTTTGCCGGACGAAGAACTGGAGTTGCTGAACCCGGATCGGGTCAGCCCGGCCGTTCTCGCCCTGTGTGCGACTGAAGCCCCATCCGCCCAGATCGTCTGCGCGGGCGCGGGCGGGTTCGAGCTGAGCCATGTCACCCTCACCCGCGGCATCCACATCCCCGATGGCGAGGATATGGCCGAGCGTCTGCTGACGCAGTGGTCCGAACTTTCCAGCCGTGATCAGGAAACGATCCCGGCCCAGGGTTTCGATCAGAGCAAGCTGGAACTGTCCAAGGCGGGGTATCGTTTACCCGAGCGCTGAACCTTGCCGCCTATCGCTTGAGACACGGACCGGCCTGGCTTGCATCCATGCTGAGGTCGGGACGCCTCCGTTGAGGCCTGAACGCGATCAGATCGCGGCAAGAGGCGCACGCCGTCTGGACATTCCTGTCGCAGCGCCGCGATTATGGCGTCCATCCCCCGTCCGGGTTCTGATCGTCAGCCGGACGGAGCGCATTCTGATCAGCCTCTAGCGAGCCCCGAAAGAGCAAGCCATGCCCCGTTTGAACACGCTCCCCGCACGCGCGCTCAAGGCGGCGCTGCTGGCCGTCCTGATGTCGGGTACGAGCGCCCAGGCGCAGGAGTCGTCTCCGCCGGTATTTCCCATGAGCGAGGTCGAGCACAGCCATCCCGAGCTTCCGCCCATCCTGCCATTGCGCGACCGGGCCGAGGTGATCGATCGCATTCTCGAGGAGCGGCTGGACACGATCATCCCGCAGATCATGCGCGAACAGGGCGTCTCCATGTGGGTGCTGATGGCGCGGGAATATTTCGAGGAGCCGGTAGTGGAAAGCCTGCTGGATGCGCGCAGCATGGCGGCGCGCCGGCGCACAATCCTCATCTTCTCAGATCCCGGCGAGGGCCAGCCCATCGAGCGGCTGACCGTCAGCCGCTATGGTCTGGCGGGCCTGTTCGAACCGTCTTGGGATCCCGACGAAGAGCCGGACCAGTGGCAGGCCGTGGCCGACATCATCGCAGACAGAGACCCCGCCAATATCGCCATCAACTTTTCCGATCTGACCGCCTTTGGCGACGGCATGACGCTGAGCCAGTACCGGCTCATGATGAACGCCCTGCCCGCCGACTATCACGAGCGCATCGTCTCGGGTGAAACGCTCGCCGTGCGCTGGCTGGAAACCCGCACACCCTCGGAGCTTGAAATCTATCCCGGCGTGGTGCGCATCGCCCACGCCCTCATCGACCAAGCCTTTTCCAATGCCGTCATCACGCCGGGCGTGACCACCGCTGACGACGTCGTGTGGTGGTATCGCGAGGAATTGTCCCGCCTGGGCCTGGAACCCTGGTTCCACCCCTCCATCGGCATTCAGCGCGAAGGCGCAGACGGCATGCTGCGCGGCGATACCGTGATCGAACCGGGCGATCTTCTCTGGACCGATTTCGGCATCACCTATCTAAGGCTCAGCACCGACACCCAGCATCTCGCCTATGTGCTCAGGCCCGGCGAGACCGAAGCGCCCGCAGGGCTGCGCCAAGGCCTCGCCGCCAGCAATCGGGTTCAGGACATTCTGATGTCGCATTTTGAAACGGGGCTGAGCGGCAATGAGGTGCTCGCGCGGGCGCGCGAAGAGGCGATCGCGGAAGGGCTCGACCCGTCCATTTATTCCCATCCCATCGGCACGCACGGCCATGGCGCAGGCCCGGCCATCGGCTTCTGGGACAATCAGGACGCCGATCCGCGCGGCGCGGGACTGATAAACGCCAACACCGCCTGGTCCATCGAGCTGACCTCCTATAACGCCGTACCCGAATGGGGCGGCCAGATCGTGGATTTCCGCACCGAGGAAGACGCCTTCTTTGACGGTGAAACCATCCGCTTCCTCGACGGTCGCCAGACCGAGATCAAGCTGATCGGTTCGGGACAATAGGTTCACCGAGCCGGAGCAGGAGATCGGTTTACCCCGCCTGAATAGGGTGGCGCCGTCATATTCGGCATCACCCCGGAATGAGGCGGCTGACCTGAGCGTGGGGCGCGGAAGACTCTCACCACCCCTGCCTTCCGGACATCTCCGATCAGCCTCCCTGATGAGGGGCGCCTTGTCGTTTATCGGGTAAATCAGGGTGTTCATGACATTCTCGGGCCAGGCCGCTTTCTGGCGCCTGGCCGGCGCCCTATCCAGCCCTTGTTACGTGGAAGTCTCTCAAGGCTTTGCGGCAGATCAGGCTGGGGGGCCATCAGTTCATGATGCAGGAATCCGCAGCGTCACAGGCTCTGCCTGTGCACTCGTCCGCTCTGTCGTGAACACTCACGCCTGACAACAAGAGCTTCCCTTAGATTTTGGGTCCCGCGCCGCTGAGACGGCGCGAGGGAGAGGGACGATTATGAACAGCTGGGTCTGGAATGCGGCGCGCACGGCCGTCATGGCGCTCGCGGGAGTGTTGTGTGGGACCGCCTGGGGGCAAACCACGGACTTCAACACGGGCACGAACGGCTTTGTGATTGACCAGAGCACGAGCGGCTCCTTCTCGACCACCGTACAGGGCTGGACGGTTGTGGTCGCGACCGATCCCGGCGCCACCACGACGCGGCTGCGGCTCGGGACCAGCACGCTGACAGGCGCGCCCAGCGCGGGCTGGATTCGCGGCGAAGGCAGCGCGGGCCTGTTCAACTCGCTCGAATTCCGGTCCGCCAGCCAGTTCGACCTCGACAGCATCTGGACCGCGGCCACCGCCTCGACAACCATTCAGCCGCTGAACGCGTCCTATGCGCCGATCGGCTCGGCCGTCGCCTATTCTCCGGGCTCCAGCCAGACCGAGATCAATCTGAGCGCCAATACGGATTTTGACGGCATTTACGGCTTCCGCATCGTGCCCTCGGACGGCAACACCCTGCAGCCCATTTCCCAAGTCACCATCAGCAATGTGGGCACGCCGCCCACCGTCACGCTCGCCGCCTCGCCAGCCAGCATGGGCGAGACGGGCGGCAGCTCGACCGTCACCGCCACCCTGTCGGATACGGCCTCCACGGCGACCACGGTGAACCTCGCCTTCAGCGGGACGGCGTCCGGCGGCGGGACCGATTACACCGCGAGCAATACCTCCATCACCATCCCCTCCGGCAGCACGACCGGCTCGGTCACCCTGAGCGCGGCTTCGGACGCCATCGCGGAAGGCAATGAGACCATCATCGTCGACATTTCCAGCGTCAGCGGGGGCGATGGCGCGACCGAGAGCGGAACGCAACAGGCGACCGTCACCATCACGGACGATGACAGCGCCGCCGTCACCATCGCCGATGTGTCCCAGGCCGAGAACGGGGGCGCAGTGACCTTTACGGCCACCCTGTCCGCAGCGGTGCAGGGCGGGTTCACCGTCGATGTGTCGACGGCGGACGGCACCGCGACGGTGGCGGACGGGGACTACACCGCCGTTTCGGGCCAGACCCTCACCTTTGCCGGGACATCGGGCGAAACACAGACCTTCACGATCACGCCCGGCGCGGACACCAAGGTCGAGCCGAACGAGACCGTGATGATCGCCATGAGCAATCTCACTGGCGCGTCCGGCACGGTCGACATCAGCGACACCGCCACCCTGACGATCAGCAATGATGACAGCGCCGCCGTCACGATCGCTGACGTCTCCGCCAATGAGGACAATGGCGCGATTACTCTTACCGCCACGCTCGACAATGCCGTGGCGGGCGGCTTTACGGTCGATGTTTCAAGCGCAGACGGGACGGCGACAACCGCGGATTCAGACTACACGGCCCTATCCGGCCAGACCCTGACCTTCGCCGGGACGGCCAGTGAGACCCAGACCTTCACGATCACCCCGACCTCGGACACGAAGCTGGAAGCGAACGAGACCGTCAGCGTGTCGATGAGCAATCTCGCCGCGACGGCCCTGAGCGTCACCATCACCGACACCGCCACGGTGACCTTCAACAATGACGATACGGCGGCTGTGACCATCGCCGACGCCTTTGGCGACGAGGATGCAGGCGCGGTCACCTTCACCGCCACCCTGTCCAACGCCGTGCAGGGCGGCTTCACGGTCGATGTGTCCACCAGCGATGGAACCGCGACGACGGCCAACTCAGATTACACCGCGGTTTCGGGGCAAACCCTCACCTTCGCAGGCACGGCCAGCGAAACGCAGACCTTCACCGTCACGCCCACCAGCGATAGCGCCATCGAGGCCGCCGAGACGGTGAACATCGCCATGAGCAATCTGGCGGGCACCAGCCTGGGCGTAGACATCAGCGACACCGCCACCCTGACGATCAACAATGATGATGCGGACGCCACCGCGCCGCGTGTTCAGTCGGTCACGCGGTCCAACCCAACCACATCGCCCACCAGCGCCAGCACGCTCGACTGGGCCGTGGCGTTCAATGAAACCGTGAACAATGTGGACAGCACGGACTTCGTGGTGAGCGGCGCCAGCGTTGCGCCCTCCATCACGGTACTGGGTTCAGGCGCGAGCTATACGGTGCGCGCCACGGGCGGCAGCCTGAGCGGGATGAACGGCACGGTCACCCTGAGCTTCGCCCCAGGCCAGAACATCGCCGATACATCGGCCAATGCGCTGAGCAACACCACGCCGATCGGCGCCAATGACAACACTTTCCTTATCAGCAATCCGACGCCGCCCGCTTTCAGCCTGGCCTTTTCCCCGTCGAGCATGGCTCAAGGCGCCGCCAGCACGCTGACCTACACCCTCGACAACAGCGCCAATGTGGTGAACGCCACATCGCTGGACTTCACCAACACCCTGCCCGCGAATGTGATCGTCGCGGCGACGCCCAACGCCTCAACCAGCTGCACAGGGGGAACCCTGACCGCTGCGTCTGGCGCGGGAAGCATCAGCTATAGCGGCGGAACCGTATCCGCCTCCGGCAGCTGCACGGTGTCGGTGAACGTCACCTCCAGCACGGCCGGAAACTACACAAACACGACAGGAAGCCTGACGTCATCGCTGGGCAATAGCGGGACCGCATCTGGCGGACTGACCGTGACGGACGGCACGTCGCCGACCGTCACCTCCATCACGCGCCTGACCCCCGCCAGCGAAACCACAGACGCGGACGCCGTGACCTGGCGCGTGGTTTTCAGCGAATCCGTGGTCAATGTCGGCGCGGCGGACTTCACCATCAGCGGGCCCTCCGGCGCGTCCACAGGCGTGACCGGGTCGGGCAGCACCTATGACGTCACCGTCTCGGGCGGCGACATGGCCGGTTTGAACGCCACCATCACGCTGAACATCGCGGGCGGCAATGACATTGCCGATGCGTCCGCAAACGCGCTCGCCAGCACAACGCCTTCCGGAACCGACGAGCGCAGCTACATCATTAGCAATCCTAATGCGCCCGGTTTCACCGCCGCCTTCTCACCCAATACGGTCGCGGTCGGCGGCACGGCGACCCTGACCTTCACGATCAACAATGGGAGTAACGTGGTCCCTGCAACGGCGCTCGGCTTTACAACCACCCTGCCCTCCGGACTGACCCTCGCCTCCTCGCCAAACGCCGCTACCACCTGTACGGGCGGCGCGCTGACGGCCTCTGGCGGGGCCAGCAGCCTCAGCTATGGCAGCGGCTCGGTTGCAGCCGGCGCGACGTGTTCCATCAGCGTCGACGTCATTCCGGATTCAGCAGGCGCCTTCACCATGACATCCGGCGCCCTGACCTCTTCACTGGGCGCGAGCGCCTCAGCGACCGCCTCGCTCACGGCGACTGATGCGACGCCTCCGGTGCTGACGGCGTTTCAGAGACAAAGCCCCAGCGACGCGCTGACCAATTCGGATACGCTGGTGTTCGCCATCAGCTTCAGTGAAGCAGTGTCTAATGTCACTGCCGATGATTTCAACAATCCGGGCACAACGGCGACAGGCGTGCTCTCCGGTTCCGGCGCCAACTACTCGCTGACCCTTTCGGGCGGAGATCTGGCGGCGCTGGACGGCTCGGTCAGCCTGAATCTTTCCGGCGGACAGGACATCACGGACCTGGCAGGCAACGCCCTGCCAGCGGGCGAACCCGGCGTCGACCAGAGCTACACTCTGGACAACACTTCGCCTGGCGTGACGCTTTCCACGGCCTCGAACGCCCCGGCGTCGGGACCCTTTACGCTCTCGATCACCTTCACGGAGGCTGTGACAGGGTTTGCTCTTGGCGACCTGACGGTGAGCAATGGCGTTGCGTCAGACCTGACTTCGCTCAGTCCTTCGGCTTACACAGTGACGATCTCGCCAAGTGACGATGGCGTCGTGACGGTGGATCTGGGCGCCGGCGTCGCAACAGACGCCGCCGGAAACTCCAACAGCGCCGCCGCGCAAGTGTCGCGCACCACTGACAACACAGCGCCGAGCGCAGAGATTAGCGGTCCGTCTGATGCAGCTCTGTCCGGTCCGTTCGCAGTGACGATCACCTTCTCCGAGATCGTATCCGGCTTCACCCTGGACGACATACAGGTAGGCAACGGATCGGCGTCTGACTTCAACGCCACCTCAGAACAGATTTATACGGCTCTCATCACCCCATCCGATGACGGCCCCGTCACAGTGGACGTGGCGGCCAATGCGGCTGAAGACGCGGCCGGGAACGGGAATCTGGCGGCAGACCGCTTTTCCACTTTCAACGACGCCACATCGCCGACTGTCACTCTGAGCCGGGCCGGAAACGGTCTCGCTGCGGGCCCCTTCGACGTGACGATCAACTTCTCCGAACCGGTGAGCGGTCTGGCTCTGGAAAACCTGGCTGTCAGCAATGGCGCAGCTTCCGCCCTGACCGGCTCTGAGGCGCAGTATGCAGTGACAATCACGCCAACGACCGATGCCGAAGTGACGATTGACCTGGCGGCGGGTGTCGCCGTGGATGCAGCCGGCAACCCCAACCTTGCCGCAGACACGCTGAGGGTCAGCGTCGACAGCACGGCGCCGGTTCTGACCATCGACCTGCCCGGCGCCACAACGGAAGGCGCCTTCACCGCCCGCTTCACCTTTGATGAGAGGGTGAGCGGCTTTGAAGCATCCGACATCATTGTCACCAATGGCGCCGTTTCCGACTTCATGATTGAAAGCGATCGCAGCTTCACTGCTCTGATCACGCCCGCCACCGCAGGCCTGATCACGGTTGAGGTCGCGAGCGCGGCCGCGTCCGATCAGGCTGGCAATGGCAATGAAGCCGCCCAAGCCATCATAGAAGCGATCACCGGCACCGAGGATGTGGAGATCGTGATCGACCAGACCACGGGCGATGTGACCGATATCAAGGCGGAGGTCCGGATCGGCAATCCGGGCAGCCAGTCGCTGAACTTCCGTGTCGAGGTCGACGTGCCCTGGATCGCGGTTGACCCTGTGTCCGGGGTCATTCCGGCGCTTGGCGATATCTTGCTGAATGTGCAGGTCCTGCCCGAAGCGGTCGATCTGCCCGCGGGCGTCTATTCGGGCGTCATCACGGTCGTTCGCGACCTGCCTGCAAGCCCGTTGATGAGACCCAGCGCGACGGGCCGGGCGGCGACGGAATCCATCATTGTGGAGATCCCCCTGACCGTGACCATCGAGGAGCGTTTCGGCTCCATCCAGCTGGTTGCGACAACGCCGGGCGGCGTCCAGCGCGACGCCACCTTCCTCTACGCCTCCAGCGATGCGGATCTTGACGGCCTCCAGCTGACGACGGTTGGCGGCTCCGCCGCCTCCGCCAGCTTTGAAAAGGAAGCGGGCCTCTATGACGTCAGCCAGTCCGCGCCTGAAGGCTGGCGTCTCGATGAAATCAGCTGCTCGGGCGATACGGATGACGGCTCGGTCATCACGCTGAGCGACGGGCGGGTCCTGATCGACCTTGATCCGAACGAAGCCATAACCTGCACATTCTCCAATACCCGTGACGAGGATGCGGTCCGGCTGGCGACCCAGCGCGCCATCAACAATTTCATGATCCGGCGCGCTGATCGCATTCTGGCGGCGGCTCCGGATCTGTCCCAACGCCTGCGCGAACGCGAGACCGATACCCCCGGCCGGTTCAGCGCCCATATCGAGGGCGGCCGCAAGGCGCTGAGCCTGGCGACCAGCCTGTCTGGCATTCGCAATCATGTGCAGGCAGCCCAGCCTCAAATGCCGGAGACTGCGGACCTTCATGACCAGGATCGTCACAGACTTGACGTCTGGATGCGCGCTGATTTCAGCTCCTTGTCCGATGATCGCGACGGGGGAGATGTGTCCAGTGATTTCGGTCTGTTGCAGATCGGCGCGGACTGGACACTGGGTGACAGTGCGTTGGTAGGGGTCATGGTCCAGCGCGACTGGATGGATGATCGCTCAGGCGAGATCGCGGAAAGCGCCGGGGCCTTGCGCGGGGCTCGCGTCGAGGGCGAGGGCTGGATGGCCGGGCCTTATATGGTCTGGAGTCTCGCCGACGGCGCCTGGCTCGATATGCTGGCGATGTGGGGCCAGTCACAGAACACTGTCGATCCGCTTGGCCTTTATGAAGATGAGTTCGACACGGACCGGCTGATGATCCGCGCCAATCTGAGCGGGGAATGGCAATCGGCCAACTGGCGTGTCCGGCCCTCGATCTCCCTGGCGCATTTCGAGGAGACACAGGGCGGTTACACGGATTCGCTGGGCATCGAGATTCCCGAACAGACGATCTGGATCGGACGGCTGCAGGCGGGACCGGAGGTCTCCTATCGCTTTGAACGTCGGAACGGCAGCTGGTGGGAGCCGGGCCTGAGCCTGAACGGCGTCTGGGATTACGACCCTGCCGCCCTGATGGATGAGCTGGGCCAGCGCATCTCCACAGGCGCGCTGCGGGCGGATGCGGGTCTGAGCCTGCGGGCCAGATTGTCAGACGGCGCAATGCTGTCAGGCGAAGTCCGGCTCGACGGACTTGGGAACGGCGATTTCTCGGCCAATAGCGGCCGCCTCGAAATCCGACTGCCCTTCTAGATCCGTTTGCACGCGCATGAAAAAGGGGCCGCATCGCAAAGGCGATGCGGCCCCCTGCCTTTGCAGCTCAGCCCATGAGGGCCTGAAGCTTGTCCTTGAATTTGCGCCCGACTGGAATGACCTGGCCGTTGCGCAAATGAACCAGAAGCCCGCCCCATGACGTGCGTGAGGTCTGGATGCAATCGCGAGCGGGGACGATGTAGGAGCGATGGACGCGAATGAAGCCTTCCTCCGCCATCTCTTCCTCAAAGGCGCTGATGGATTGCCGGTGCAGCAGGCTGCGCTCGCCAATATGCAAGCGTATATACTCCGCTTCAGCGGACACGTATTCGATCTGGGATGGCTCCACCCGGATATTCTGTCCGCCATTGCTCACCCAGATGGACACAGGTCCCTGGCTGGAGCGCGACCGGGTCTCGCGCAATCCCTCAAGATGCGATTGCAGTTTCTCCAGACGGCTCATCGCTTCACGGGAGCGCAGAAGCTGCCGTGCGCGAGACAACGCAAGCTCGAGCCGGGCGGGCCGGATGGGCTTGGTCAGGAAATCGATCGCGCCCGTGTCATAGGCCTGGGCCGCCATGGCCGGAAAGGCCGTCGCAAAAATGAACAAGGGCGGCTCATCGCGGAAGGTGGCTTGCGCCAGCGCCTCCACAACATCGAAGCCATCGAGCTTGGGCATCTCGATATCCAGAAAGACCAGCTCGGGTTCCTCAGCCTGGATCAGGGCGATCATGTCCTCGCCATTCTGCGCCTCGCCGCAGATCTCGATATCCTCATCAAGGGCGAGCATCTTGCGCATGCGTTCACGCGCCAGCGGCTCGTCATCCGCGAAGCAGACTCTCATCCTGGCTCTCCTTGAAACGCAATGGCAGCGCCAGCACAGAGCGGAAGCCGCCCGCAACCGGGCCCGCTTCAAGCGCCGCCTGATCGCCATACACGGCCGCCAGACGATTTCTGATATTGTTCAGGCCTGTCCCCGTGCCTGCTCGGGCGCTCGCATCGGGCGCCTCGGCACACCGGTCCGAAACCTCGATCACCAGTGAATCCGCCAGTTTTGACACGGCGATACGAACGGTCACGGTCGTCGTGTGCGCGGAGACGGCGTGCTTGATGCTGTTCTCGATCAGGGGCTGGATCATCAAGGTTGGCGCCAGCGCCTGCTCCAGCGCCTCGGGCAAAACCACTTCGACCTCCAGCCGGTCGGGAAAACGGATCCGCTCAATATCGAGATAGCGCAGCTGGGCCTCTATCTCGTCCCGGACCGGGGCCAGCTCGGCCTGAGGCGCGATCAGGGCGCGCTCATAATAGCTCGCCAGCATGTCCACCATGCGCTCAGCCTCCTCCACACGCCTCGACGTCAGCAAGGCGGAGACCGAGTTCAGCGCGTTGAACAGGAAATGCGGATTGACCTGATAGCGGAGCGCGCGCAGCTCGGCCTGTCGCTGGGACTTCTCGGCCTGGATCGCATCCGCTTCACGCTGCCTCAGCTGCCGCGCATACAGGAACGCCACCAGCACGACGCTCTGGGCGAAGAAAATGTGCACGCTCGCCGACCAGGCCACCAAGCTATGCAGAAGCAAGGGCTGATTGGCCGCCGAAAATGTCGTGATCATCCACCAGTTGAAGACCGCGAAGGGGATGGCGGTGACAGTGGAGGCCAGCACTACGAGGGCGGCCGTCAGCCAGACTGATCGCCCCCAGAAAAAGCGCAACACGGCATACATGCACAAGGACAGACAGGCGCCCACGCCGATCACGACGAGACGCCCGGGAAGAAAGCCGAGCACATCCCTGACGCGCACAAAGTCGAGCACGATCCGAGTGAAGAAATAGAACCCCCAGCACAGCATGATCAGCCCGAACGCAATGAGCGTTTCTCTGACGAGCGGCGAATTGGGTATGAAAGACGGCCTTTGCCGACGGTCCGGTATGTGTGTGGTCCCCATCCGGCAATACTAGACCGGACCGTGCAGGCCATTCAATTTGCCCGCTAGGTCGTTCACCCGATAAATCAGGTCGTTGGTGGCATTTCCAGCCTCTGATCGCGCTCATGGCCGCGTTCATGACTTTGCGCTGGCGCGCTCCCCCCGCACGCAGAGTATGTCCCGCTTCAACGGGCGGGCTTCCAAAGCCACGCCCAGGCACAGAGGGGAGAATGTCCAAGCATGCAACAGTTTTCATTGATTCAAGCCGGCCTGGTGAAGGACCGAGGCTTGAGGCTTCGGCTCCTGTCGAGCGCCCTTGGGTGCGGCCTGCTGGCCCTGCAGCCTGGGGCCAGCGCTCAGGACGCCCCGAGCCAGAGCATCCATGTCGAGACCGATGGGGACGTGGATATCGTCGTGGACGCGCCTCTGGTCACGGATCAAGACGGCAAACCGGCGATCCTGGGGCGGTCCTTTCTGGGCGGCGTCACCATCAACAGCCAGGACGTGCTGACCCATGGCGCGATGTCCGACGGCATTTTCGCGCAATCCTTCGCCAATGATGGCGAAGTCCTGATTGTCAGCGGCGATGTGGAAACGGCCGGCATCGGCTCAAGGGGCATTGTCGCTCGCAATGAGGGCGCTTTCCCCAGCAGCCGGACACAGGTTTTCAGCGGCAATGTGACGACTGCCGGCGCCGACGCCATAGGCATTCACGCTACCGCCATGGCGGGCGTTATCACGCTTGAAAGCCAATCTGTCACGACCAGCGGCGACAGCGCCATCGGCATTCAGGCGCACGCTGAGTCCGGCGATGTCCAGCTGCTGAGCAATGAAGTGAAGACATCCGGCTTGAACGCCGTCGGCATCCAGGCTGAAGCCAGCGACTTTGTCATTGTCGACAGTCTCGCTGTGACCACCTCTGGCGACGGCGCCCATGGCATTGTCGCAGAGGCCGGCATGAGCGCCTATGTGCGCAGCGAATCCGTACAGACCGAAGGCGAACAGGCGCACGGCATCGTGGCGTCCAGTACAGGCCAGATCACCTATGTGGAAAGCGAGACCCTGGCGACCCGGGGCGATGGCGCGATCGGCATCCTGGCCCGCTCCAATGGCAGCGTGGCCGTCCGCAGCGGCAGCGTCTCCACACAGGGGGAAGCCATAGCAGGCGGCGATGGGGGCGACTTGCCGCCCGGTGATGGCGGAGACCTGCCTCCTGGCGATGGCGGCGATCTGCCTCCGGGCGATGGAGGCGGCGATCCCTTCCCGCCCAGTGAACCGGTAGACACCCTGCCGGCGACTCCCAATGGCGCCGCCATGGGCATCCTGGCGATAAGCGATGGCGCCGATGTCTTTGTGGAAAGCGGTTTCGTCTCAACCGCAGGCTCGGGCGCGACCGGCATTCATGCCTCGGCACAAACCGATACGATAGTGATCAGCGATGAAATCCAGACATCAGGTGAAAGCGCGATCGGGCTTCTGGCTCGCAGTCGTTTTGGTGACGTTAGCGTTAGCAGCGGGGCTGTATCAACTCAGGGAGATTTCTCCACCGGCATCTCACTCCTCAGTGAGTCCGGAAACGTCCTTGTACTAAGCGAAGCGCTCTCCACAGCAGGCTTTGACTCCGCGGGCATTCGGGTGACAGCGGACAAGAACGTCATTGTTGACAGCCAGTTGGCCGAAACCTCCGGAGATTCCTCGAGCGGCATCCAGGTTCTCACCCAGACGGGCGAAGTCGACATCATCAGCGGCGACATCATAACACAGGGCGAGGATAGCGACGGGATTTCCGTCATCGGTCTGGGCGGCGGATCAGACGTCCGGATCAGCTCAGGAAGCCTCTCGACGGTCGGCGACGGCGCTGACGGCATCTTCGTCAACACCTTCGGTGATGTCAGCATTGCGGCGGACACCATCGCCACGGCCGGCGTAAGCGCGGCCGGCATTTATGCCGATGCAGGCGGAGACCTGTCCGTTCAAGTCAATGACGTCACCACGGACGGCGCCTTGTCCGCTGGCATAAGCCTGCAATCGAGCAATGGCGGCGTCACCGTCAATGCAGGCCGGATCTCCACAACCGGCGACAGTTCCGCGGGCATTGAAGCGGTCGCCTTCAATGGTGACATCGCCATCAACGTGACTGAAATTGATGTCTCAGGTGACCGTTATATCCCCGGAGATGGCGGCGGCGAACTGCCTGTGGATCCCAATCCCGGCGGCGGCCCGGCTTCGACCATGATTAATGGCAATGTCATCGGCATCGCCGCCAGCAGTTTCAATTCCGACATCTCCGTAACGGCTGACAAGGTCACTGCCAGCGGCTTGAACACGAATGGCATCAATGTGTTTGCGACCGGCGGTCGCGCCGATGTCACCGCTGGAACCGTGGACGTTGACGGCGTGGGCGGCGTCATTGGGTTACGGGCCCGCGGCGATCTGGGCGCACACGTCATCGTCGACAGCATCACGGCGGTCTCAACGCTTGAGAACACGGCGCCGGGAGAAACCGATCCCTTTGGCGAGGCCATTTCCGTGGGCGCCGTCACCGGTCAGGCCCGCGTGCAGGCCAATAGCGTCCGCACCGAGGGCACCAAGATGACCGGTGTGGAAGTGATCTCCGTCAACGCCTCGATCCTGGCCGAGATCGGTGATGTCGTCGTGATCGGTGAAGGCGGCGGGGGCGGCATCCGCACGCTCAGCGGCGCTGACGAAGGCGACGGGGGAAGAACCGATATCCGCGCCAACTCCATCGTGACAGACGGCGATTACATAACGGGCGTCCGAGCCGTTTCTCTGAAGAACTTCAACGATATCCGTGTGGGTCAAATCCAGACAGACGGACGGCAATCCGTCGGGGTGTTCTCGGCGAGCCAGTCAGGCGCGAACATTGAGGTCGGTGAGATCGTCACCACCGGCGATGTGTCCGATGGCATTCAGGCCATCAACCGCACCGGGCTGAATGGCGGCGAAGGTCCGCTCATGCGCGATCCGGATGAGTATATCATCGGGGACGGCGAACCGGATGAAGGTCCGGGTTCCGGCGAGGACGGTGTGTCCTTCGGGACCGGCGAGGCCGCAGCAAATGAACCCTTGCCCGGTGCGATCCCTGATGGAGACATCGTGATCACTGCCGGTTCGGTAAGCACATCGGGTGATTCCTCACGCGGCATTGCGGCCCATGCCAATGGCGATGTGACCATCATCAGCGGCGCCGTCACCACTACGGGCGAACGCACCCGTTATTTCTCCACCACGGATTACCAGTTCGGCCTGAGCGTGAGTGGTCTGTTCGAATTCGAAGGTCCGGCCTCCCACGGCATCGACGCCCGCAGCGATTACGGGGCTGTCGCCATAGAGAGCCAGTCGGTCACGACGCTGGGCGCCGGCGCCCACGGGATTCGCGCACAAACGGCCGAAGGCGACATCACAGTCCAGGCGGGCGACATCTCGGTGTCCGGGCAGGATGCTGACGGCCTGCATCTGGTCAGCCAGACCGGCGATGTCACCGCCACGGTCGAGGGCCATGTCCGTGCCGAGCTGGGGGCCGGCGTTCGCATCGCCAGCGCCGGCGCCATCGAGCTGATTATCGCTGATGGCGGTCAGGTGGACAGTGCGGACGGCGCGTTCGCGATCGTGATCGAGCCCGGCCTTGTGCCAGACGATCCGATCATCCCTGAAGACCCGGTGAGCGTTCTCGCGGCGCAATCGCTGGGCGGCACGGCGACCCCGGTCACGAGCGGCGCTTCGCTGACCGTGGATGAAGGCGGCGTTCTGCAAGGCCGCATCCAGCTGACGGACGGGGATGACACGCTTCAGATCGCCGGGCGCTTTCTCGCCTCCGGAACCAGCCTGTTCGGCGACGGCGAGGATGTCCTGGTCAATACCGGCTCGGTCTTCGTGACTGATGGCGCCGCGGCCTTTGACGGTCTCGAGCGTTTTGAAAACCAGGGCCTCTTCAGCCTGGCCAATGGGGATGCCGGCGACAGCCTTGATCTGTCAGACATCGCCTTCATGGGCGGCGAAGGCAGTGTGCTGGCGTTCGACGTCCTCAGCGACGGCGCCGGTGGCGTCCTGGCCGATGACATCACCTTCGGGCTGGTTCAGGGCACGACCGAAGTGGAGATCGCGGCCGAGGCCGGGCTGACACTTGACGCCAGCGTGGACCTGATCACCTTCACCGAACCTGTAGCGGATGACGCTTTCCGCATCAGCGCAGGAACCGCGGACGCCGGGTTCATGCAGTGGACGCTGCGCCAGTCTGCGAACCGTCTCACCCTGGCCGCCAATCCCGACGTGGAGGTCTTTGAGATTGTCCAGGCCGGCGGCGTCGCCACAGACCTCTGGCATGAAGGCGTACAGGTCATCCGCCAGCAGGCCGCCCTCTCTCGTTCAACACAAGGCGGAAGCGGCGACGGCCTGTCAGGCTGGATCGAGGCCGCGAGCACGGACCGGAACGGCGCAGACGTGAGCCTGAGCACGCAACATGCCGGGGCCACCTTGTCCCAGACCCTGTCTCGCGATCTCAGCGCCAACTCGGTCTCAGCGGGCCTGACCTGGCGTACCGGCGCGGCGCATTTCGGAGCCGCATTGGGGTATGTCGATGGCCGCGCTCAGTTTGACGGCACAGGCAACGAGATGGAGATGGAGGCGGTCAGCCTGTCTGGCTATGGCGGCTGGAGCACCCAGCGCTATTTCGCCAACGTGATCGGCAAGCTCGATACCGGGACGCTCGACCTTAACGTCGTTAGCGCGAATGAGCGTAGCAATGTGGATGTCACCACCTGGGGTCTGAATGGCGAGCTGGGCGCCCGTTTCCAGTCCGGTAATGCCCATGTCGAACCGACAGTGTCGATGAGCTGGGTCTCCGCCTCCCTGGACGAGGCGGCGTTCTCCACCGGCACGTTCGATCTGGAAGACGGCAATAGCCTGAAGGCCGAGATTGGCGCCCGGGTCGGTCACGCCTTCACTGCCGGCGCCTGGACGGTTCGTCCGAGTGCAGCGGCCTATCGGGTGGAAGAGCTCGCAGGTGAGAACACGGCCCGTTATGCCTCTGGCGCGAGCCAGCTGGCTTTGCAGGACGAGCCGGCCGGATCCTACACCCGTCTGGAACTCGGAGCCTCTTTTGAGACGGGCGCGGGGCTGGTGCTGAGCCTCTCCGGGGAAGCCTTTGACGGCGACCAGTCCGGTGGGGCCATCCGCTTGGGAGGACGGATGCAATTCTAGGAGCGCCCAAGCTGCTCCTTCCCTCCCTGCCCCCGTCGAGGTTCCCCCATCTCGACGGGGGCTTTTCGTATCCGGATTCAGGATGGTCTCTTCTCGAAGACGTCCTCAACGCCTCAGGCATCGTGTGCGCTGCCCGGCGGTTTCAACAAAATGGTGGTCTTGGGATGACGCCGCGATGACGCGAGACGCTTTATTGACCGGCTTCGGCGCCTTGGAGCGACTGGGTCGTGTGCTGACGGATAATCTCTTCTGTCAGCACCTGCGGGAGGATCACGCCTTCATCAATCCCCGCCCCCCGCTCGAAATAGAGATAAAGAGGCACCCCTGCGCGCCCGTACTCGGCAATGAAGCGGGAAATCTCCGGATCCTCACGGGTCCAGTCGCCCACCATCAAGCGAATGTCATTGCGCTCAAAATGGTCAAGCGTGGCCTGCGTCCTGAGCGCCGTCGCTTCGTTCACCTTGCAGGTGATGCACCAGTCAGCCGTGAAATAGAGAAAGACCTTCTGATCGTCTGCGAGCAGCGATCCCAGGGCCTGCCGGGAGAAGCCCTCTCCTCCTTGGCTTTCAACGAGCTCGGCGGATGCAGAAGCGTCTGAGAGCCAGGCCAGGGGAAGCACGCTGCTCGCCCCCAGAACGATCAGGCTTGCGCCCAGGGTCTGGCCAACCCGCCCTCCATGGGACAGCGCCTTGGCCGCAGCGGCCAGCGCCAGGCATGCCAGAAGGCCTATGGCCATTCCATCATGACTGGTCTGCGCGCCGAGCACCCAGAGAAGCCAGATCGCGGTTACAAACATGGGAAAGGCGAGAACCTGCTGCAGGGCCTGCATCCATGGGCCAGGCTTCGGCAACAGGCGCTGCGTCGCCGGGGCGTGCGTGATAACGAGATACGGCAGGGCCAAACCGCCGCCCAGAGACACAAACACCGCCAGTGCGCCCAGAGGGGATGCAATCATCGCATACCCCAAAGCCGACGCCATGAATGGCGCCGTGCAAGGGGCCGCCACAAGAACGGCGAGCATGCCGGTCAGGAACGCGCCGCGCAGGCCCTGACGCGTCTGAAGAGCGCCCCCGAGCCGCTGCAAGCTGCCCCCGAGCTTCAGAACGCCCAAGAGGTTCAAACCCACGCCCGTCATCAGAAGCGCCAAGCCCATGACGACGACGGGATTCTGCAATTGGCTGCCCCAGCTGGCAGCTGGCATGACGCTTCTGCCGATCAGGACCGCCAGTCCGATCAGTCCGAAACATGACAACACGCCTGCAGCATACGCCCAGCCATCCGCCCTCATCGCGGCCGGCTTCAGGCTGGCGGTGCGCGCGAGAGCGATCGCTTTGAGTGACAGCACCGGCAAGACACAGGGCATAAGATTCAGAATCAGCCCGCCCAGAAAAGCGAACATGATCGCCTTCCATACGCCTTGAGCCGTTGCAGAGGCGGCGACCTCACTGGAAGGGCTCTGCGCATCCAGCGGCAGAGCAACACTCACACCCCGATAGGCGCCCTCCCCGTCGGTGAAAGCGAGAACGCCGGAAAGGCGAGACCTGTCCCCCTGATAAAAAGGGTCAGCCCGCACGGAGAGCTCATGCTCGGTTGAGGAAACCCGAGTCACCGTCTGTGGATCCGCGTGCCATATGACGGGCTCTACAGGGAAGAAGTACAGATCATCGATGACTTCCGGAGCGATGATCTGCAGCCTGATTTCACCCTGCGCGGTGCTCGCATCAAACCGCCACTGATCAGCGCTCTCCGGGAGGGTAAGAACGTCCGGGTTCATTTCTGGTCGTGAGGTCTCTGCTGAAGCGGACACCTCGACATCGAGCGACAGGCTTGCGCCACCCTCAACACAGTCCCGTTCACGACAGGCAAGCCACTGAATCTCGAGCTCTACGCTCTTGATGTCGCCCGGGCGCGCAGTGTTCGGCGCCACAATCCGGAACGGCAGAAAAAGGGTTTCATCATAGCCATAGCCAAAAACACGCCCCTCCCCGTCCATGATCCGACGCGGCGTTGGCCACCCCTCGGCTTCGACGCTCCACCCCTCTGGCGCCTCCCACCGTGCGACAATGGCTTCACCCGCACCGGGATTGATCCAGAACGTGCTCCAGCCGGGCTGATGCTCCAGCCTGATGCGCACATCGGCGGCGCCACCCGGCTCCATGCGGACAGACACGGGGCTAAGGGTCGCCTCTACCGGCGACGCATTTTCGGGTAGAGGCTGTGCGCGGCTGGGCGCGAGGCAAGAGAGCGACAGGGCCAGGGCGACAGCCAGCATGCGAACAGCGTTCTGAAGCCTGCCTGAGACGCGCCTCAAGCTCAACCGGTTGCGCCTAGTCTTCAACACGCAGCAAAACCCGGATCGGGTGTTCGATAGGCGGCAGACACGTGTCGCCGTCGCAGGTCTGGTATTCCACCATGCCTCGGATCAGCATGTCTCCGGATGGCGTGCGGGGGTGAAACCTCACAGGCTGAAACAGGCTGACGACCTCACCTGTCAGGATATCGTAAGCGCCAAAGGAGATGGGCTCGGGAAACCGGGCGTCGGCGAATTGCGCATACTCATGATCGCGCATCGACACGGACGTCTCGACAAGCCCCTGACCGGCATTCACCCCTGTGGGGGCGTACAGATACCAGCCCCTTTCCAGTTCAACGCGAACCTCGATCTCGAACGGCGTCCCGGGCGCTACCGACTCAGGCGCAACGACCTCGACATTGACAGGCTGGGCGTGTGCTGCAGCGCTGATTGCTGCAGCACACGCCACCGCGGCCGCCCCCCCTCTAACGGACATAGACCCAGACATGACCATGTTGCCTCTCATAGCCGCGCAGCATTTGAAGGCGCGTACTGTCCACCGGCTCCAGGAACTGACCCAGCCGTTGTTCGAGCGCCTGCATTTCCTCACGCAGGTCTTCATTGTCGAAGTACACAAAGGTGCTGCGGAACCGATCCCGGAACGGCTCGTCCGGACCTTCAACGCCGGCTCTGCGGTCGAGCGCCACAAGCTCGTCCTGCAAGGCCTCGAACGCTTCAAGCTCGGCGTCACTCAGCCCGCTCTTCAGCGTCAGGCTGCGAGACCAGTCGCCAACGACCAGGTCCAGAACGCCATCGCCGTTGTAATCTGTCAGGGCGACCGACGCGCGCGAGCCTCGAACAGGGCTGTATTGCCCGGGGCGGACCACGTGTGCGGGAATATGCTCTCCGCCGCGCACAGAAGGCAGCAGCCTCTCAGGCGCTGCGAAGGCGATTTCCTCTCCACCCAGATTGCGCAGGAAGTAGACAGCGCCGGATTGTGTCCCGACGATCAGATCCGGATGCCCGTCGCCATCCCAGTCTCCCACGGCAGGCACGAGATATTCCTCGTCCTGCATCGGTCCTGCGCCGCCTTCCACCACTTCGAAAACGTCCAGCTGATGGCTGCCGCCCCAGCTGAAGGTGGCGAAGACCGGTTGCCCCTCAACGGGTGTGATGCCGGGTTGGTGCGCCGGACCATGATTGCGACGCACGACGAGATCGCCCTGAGCATTCCCAATGATGAGATCCAGCCGGCCATCATCGTCCCAGTCCAGCCAGGCGGGCTTGGCCGCGTAAGCGAGATGGGGACCCTCATCGACTTCGTTCAGCCGAGTAATGACATCAAGGCCGCCCCAGTCCGTCAGCGATTGTCGCGCCCGAAAGCCGCCATCCTGACCCTGGAACCAGTAGATCAATCCCGGAGAATACGAGCCGGCGGTAAGATCGGCATGACCGTCTCCGTCAATATCTGCAAAACTGGGGCCCGCCGCCACGCAACACCAGTTGCGGACGATCGCCGTCTCCCCTGCCGCCTCGATCCACTCATAGCCTGAGAACACTGGCGCTCCGGGCTCGCCCTCATTGAGATAGAGCCGGAAACGCCCTGCCGAACCGCCGATGATCAGATCTTCAAGACCGTCTCCATCATAGTCATGGAAGGTGGGGCCGGCATGCCCGTTCTTGTCTTCCTCGAACCAGACGCCCGAACGGCTTGGCGTATCGCTGGCCGTGTCGATGATTGCGCCATCGGCACGCAGAAGGATCGCCTCTTCATACCAGTCGCCGAGCGGCGTTCCGTCTTCATTGATCTCGAGCGCGACCGCCTCAAAACCGAGCAGCGATACGCTGGCGATAGCGAGCGACAGGACACGGGCGAGCGATCGCCGTTTCAGGCGGTCCTGCGCCACAAGGTCTGTCTGACAGGCCCTTTGATGTCGGGACATGGCGCTACCACTCCTTGCTGAGGCTGAGGGTGAACAGGCGGCCGAAGGGGTCGGCATTTGTCGGGTCGTAGTTCACGCCCAGATCAGTGCCGATCGTCGACGCCGAGTTCGACCGCGCGAAAGGCGGATCCTCGTTGAACAGATTGCGGACGTTGAACCCCACCCTCACTCCGGAGAGCAGATCGCCATGGCGCTCCTGGAAGGAGAACCCGGTGATCAGATCGACCGTCACCCAGCGATCCACCGGCTCAGCCGGGGTTACTGACGTATTGGTGTAACTGTCGACATAATTGAGCTGGAGCTGGCTGGACCAGCCGCCATGCTGGAACCCGGCGTTCAGGCGCCCGCGAAACTCGACCGGGTAGGTGAGCGTGCCCACACGCTCCACGACCGGCGCGCCAGCGCTGATGCGCTCCTTGTTTTCGAGCATGTAGGTGAACGCCGCCCCGACATTCCAAGCGCCGAATGACGTAGGCGCACTATAGTCGAGCGAAACGTCGAAGCCGGAGGTCTGCTGTGAGGCGATGTTCGTCAGGCCGTTATAGATGATGTGGGTGACATCGGCCGCGATCGCGTCCGGATCCAGCGTCGTTGAATAGTCGCCGGTCCGGGCGTCAAACAGGCCGAGCGCCCCTGGCAGGGTGTCCGCGATGATCGCGGGCGAAACCTCATCCGTGATCAGGTCGAAATAGGTCTCCGGATCCGCTGCGATTTCGAACGCGTCAGGCGGCTGAGCAATCCGGTCTGTATAGTCGATATTGAAATAGCTGCTCGAGAGCGTGAGGCCTTCGATGCGCGCCGGGGCGAAATCGAAGCCCAATGTAAAAGCCTCGGAGGTTTCAGGTCCCAGGTCAGGATTGCTGATCGGTCCCACGACGTAATACACCGTCGATTGATCATTGGAGAATGGATCCGGAAACGTCCCGAGCGGTCCCTCGACTGGCAAGATCACATAGCTGGTCTCGCTCGGGATCAGATCGGGCAGAGTGGGGGCGCGAAACGCCTGGCCATATGTGCCACGCAGCTTGAGTTCATCATTGATGGCCCAGAGCAAGCCGACTTTCGGATCAAAACTGTCTCCAAAATCAGATGTGTCGGTGTAACGCCCGGACAAGTTCAGCTCGAGACGCTGAACCAGAGGCACCGCCATATCCTCATTGATCAATGGAACAGCCAACTCGCCAAAGGCGTAGCTCGTCGCCCGGTCAGCCCGCATCGGACCGAATCCGAGTTCCTGCTCAAGATAACCGCCGCCCAGAGCGAATCCGACATCCCCGGAGGCCAGGGAGAGCAGAGTCCCATCGAGCTTCCCTGTCACCTCGAGCGAGCTGAAATCCTGGGCGCCGTTCGTCTCACGCAGGCGCCCGTCATCGAAGAACCTGACAATGTTCAGGTTGTTCGTGTAATCGCCATAAGTCGCCAGGAGCTCGAATTGCCAGTCACGCACCGGCTGGATACGCCCGCCGATTGTGGCGACCACCTGCTCGGTCTGGGTGTTGCTCAGTGATGTGGCCTGAAAGAACCCGTCCTCTCGCGTCGAGGTTTTCGTGTGCCGATCGGTGTACAGAATGTCAGCAAACACTTCGGCCGACGCGCCAAGATCCTGGCGCCCCGAGACAAAGGCGGAATAGCGCTGATCCAGCGGCGCCAGATAGGTATCGGGCGTATTGCTGAAGTCGACTTCATCCGTCAGGAACGGGCCGGACGTCGCAGCAGAGAGCGAGGCGATCACTCCGCCTCCAGACCAGCTGGTCCCCAGAACCTGATCAAATTGCCCCGCCGAATAGCCGCCATCGCCTCTCGTGGTGTAGCTGACCGAGGTTTCCGCCCCCTCAAAGTCATCCCGCAGGACAAAATTGACGACCCCAGCAACAGCGTCCGCGCCATAGATCGAGGATGCGCCATCAGTAAGCACCTCAACACGCTCCACTGCTCCCAAAGGGATGAGCGATGCATCCGCCGTCTCACCCACGTCCGCCAGCGGCAAACGCCGTCCATTCAGAAGCGTCAGGGTCGATCCCGCGCCCAGACCGCGCAGATCAACGGCATTGACCGAACGGGCATTGAGTTCACGACTGACGGCGAGCCCGCCAATCGAGCTTGTGGTGTTGATGTTCTGTGGAATGGCGCGCAGGAGCTGGTCTGTCGTCAGAACGCCAAGCCTCTGAAAGTCTTCTCGAGAGTAAACATCCAACGGTGAGCTTTCCGGATTCACGCCCCGGATGCTGGTGCCGGTCACCGTGATCGTGTCCATTTGCAAGACATCAGGCTCAGCTTCGGCACTGGCCTCGATCAAACTCTCTGACGCCGCGCCCTCAGGGCGGGTCGGTGCTGGATTCGTCGGCTGTGATGAAGGGGTGTCGCGCGCTTCCACAGCCGCGGCCTGGCGCAGCAGGATCGCGCCTGATGCGCTGCGCTGCATATCGAGGTCAGCACCAGACACCAGGCGTGACAAAGCCAGCGTCGGCGTCATCCGGCCCTGAACCGCATTGGCGGTGTGTCCCTCAACGAGGTCCGGCGAATAGAGAAGCGATTGTCCGCTCTGGCGCGCAAACTCGATCAGCGCCGTCTGAAGCGGTTGCTCGGCAATATCAAAATCCACGGCGAGTTCAGACGAGGACGCAATGTCATTCCCCTGTGCGCCCGGATCTGACTGCACGAGCGCGAATGCCGCGTCGGACCCTGTCAGAAGCGTGAGTGATGCAACGGTGCTCAACGCCGCTGCACGAAAGCTCGTACGAACCATGAAAGTCTCCCCATGCCAGCCGCTGGTCTTGTTGTTTGCGGCCCATGACAGGGAAGACGCATCCGGCTGCCGAACCCGAACATGCGGGACGAAAAAACTTTCAGCCGGTCTGAGACTTTGGCGCTAGATCGCGCTGCGCAGGATTATGGCGTGATCGGTTTCATCAATCCGCACTTCAGGAAAATACTCCGCCAGAGCCTCGACAAAGCCAGAGGACTGACCTGCGCTGAAGGCGCCGCTCAATCGCAAGGCTGAGAGCTGCTCATCGGCGATCACGATGGGACGGCGGGCATATCTGTTCATTTCCGCCACTGCGGCCGAAAGCGGCTCATCCTCGAAGATCAGCAAGCCATCCAGCCAGCTCGTCAACCGGCGAGCATCCACTGTCGCCACGCTCGGCGGAGCGTCTGCGACCTGCACCAGCTGTTCGCCGGGGGAGAGTTCGGCGCGCTCGGATCGTGCAAATTCTCCTGCGGCGCCCTGGTCAACCGACACCGGCGCATCGACGACAACATTGCCTTCAACAAGGGTGACTGAAAGCTGCGCGCTGTCCACACGCACTTCAAACGCTGTGCCGACCGCCGTCACGCGCCGCCCCGCAGCCAGAACCACGAACTCGCGTCCGTCCTCGTGGGCCACGTCGAAATAGGCTTGTCCCGACACCAGCTCCACCAGCCGCTCCTGGTCTGAAAAGGCGACACGCGCCCGGCTGGATGTGCCAAGGGTCATCGTGGACCCGTCAGCAAGAGGCGTCGTCAACCGCTCGCCTATCTGTGTTTCGAAGTCAGACGCCGCCTGCTCGGCAATCACCATCGAAGGCTCAACGGATTCGCCAGGCATGGCCCAGTTGGCCAGCACGAAACCAAACCCGACACAGACCAGAACACTCGCTGCGAGCACGCTCAGTCGCGCCGCGCTGAACACTGGCTTTCGTTCGGACGCCGCGCGCGACAAAACCTTGTTCCGCAGCTCAAGCATCTCGGGTTCATCGGCGACCGAGCGTGCAAGACGCCAGGCGGCCTCAGCCTGCCGGAAGGCCTCACGCTTGGCAGGGTCGTCGCCGCACCATTCCTCGAAACGGGCACGCAAGTCAGGATCCGCGCCCGCTTCACGCAAACGCTCGCTCCACAGCGCCGCCGCTTCACGGTGCGTGTCAATCTCATGTCTGGCGAGTTCTGGCGTACGCATGTTCATCGGCCCGTCTCGTCCCGATCCAGCGCTGCGCCGACATAGGCGAGCGCCTTAGCCATATGCTTCTCCACAGACCGGGTGGAGATCGCCATCAGGCGCGCAATATCTGCATACTTGTAGTTCTCGAACGCGCGGAGCACGAAAACATCCTGAGTGCGCTGAGGCAATTCCTGCAGCGCCTGCATCAGACGGTTCAACTCCTCCTTGCTGAGTAAGACGCGCTCGGGAGAAAAATCCGAACCGCCATGCTGCTCGACATCAAAGGGCTCATGCGCATCCGTTCGACGAACCTGATGACGTCGCAGATGATCGGCCAGTACGCTTCGAGCAACTTGAAACACATAGCCCCGGATATGATCGATCTCTCCGTGATCGCCGCGACGGATCAGTCTCAGGAACACGTCCTGTATGAGATCGCTGACTTCGTCACGATCCGAAACCCTCTTTGAGAAGAAGCCTCTAAGCGGCCCCTGGAACTCATGATTCAGGGTTTCCCAGGCTGAAGTCTGCTCAGCATCATCACTGGGCGGGACGGGTGACAGACCACCGCCTCTTGTGCTCTCAGCCATCCCCCCGCCCTCACGCTGTTCGAAACCCGTCATGCTCTATGACCGTCGACTCCGTATCACTCAATCGGACAGGCTGGCAAATCCGGGCGCACGACAAGACACGCCCGCGCGCATGACCGCACGCCGCGCACGCGCTGCGTGTCGCTGACCTTCCGGACGATGACCGTTATGGATAACAAATCGTAAAAATGGTGGGCCCGGAGGGACTCGAACCCCCAACCAAGCGGTTATGAGCCGCCGGCTCTAACCAATTGAGCTACAGGCCCGCTGAAAAATCAGCTTGGATGTTTGATAGCGCGTGAGGCGAACTTGGCAAAGCGGGGATGACGGCGAAGCGCAGCTGAACATCCGTTCAGGGAACGGCCATGAAAGAACCGCGTTTCGGTCATGAGCCTGTCGCCTGACAACGCTCATATTGGTTAAACACAGACTGGGAGAGCTATTATGATCCGCACAGCATTTCTGACCGTCGCCCTGTTGGGCTCCACTGTCCTGCCGGCACAAGCGCTGGCGCAGACCGGCCCCTCCGAACAACAGATCGCGCAACTGAACCTGTCCGCCACGGGCGAGGTTCGCATCAGTCCTGACCAGGCGCAGGTGTCTGCAGGCGTGGTGACGGAAGCGCAGTCCGCTGCGCAGGCCCTGCGCGCCAACTCCCAGCGCATGCAGGCGGTCTTCGCCGCCCTGGAAGAAGCCGGTGTTGACGCGCGGGACATCCAGACCAGCCAGCTCAATGTGAGCCCGATCTATTCGCAGGTGTCATCCCGCGATGGCGGCACGCGCCAGATCACCGGCTATAGCGCCCAGAACACCGTGACAGCGCTGGTTCGCGGCGTGGACAGTGTCGGGCCAGCTATCGACGCCCTGTTTGAAGCAGGCGCCAATTCGCTCAATGGCGTCACCTTTTCAAGCTCCGAGGCCGATGAGGCCGAGGCCGAAGCGCGTCGTCGCGCCGTGGCCGAGCTTTACGAGACCCGCGATCTTTACGCGGAAGCCGGCGGCTTCACCGTGACGCGCCTTCTGAACTTCTCTGAAAGCGGCGGCTATGCGCCCCAGCCGGTGATGTTCTCACGCGCTATGGCCATGGAAGACAGCGCCACTCCGGTGTCCGGCGGCGAGCTTGTCGTGTCGATTACGGTCAACGGCGCCTGGGAAATCGAGGGCTGATCACCAGACCAGCTTCGGCGCGACATGGCGCGCATCAAGGCCGTCCTCCTTCAGGAGGGCGGCCGCTTTGTCAGCATCGAAGGCATCCCCGAACTGTTCGGCGAGAATGCCGCCCGCAATGAAGAGCGCGTCCACGCCTTCCGCCTGGGCGCCCTTGATATCGGTGACCGGGCCGTCGCCGATGGCGAGAATGCGGGACTTGTCCACGACTTCACCGCGGAGGCGCTCGATCTCGCGATAGGCGAGGTCGTAGATGGGCGGATGGGGCTTGCCCGCCATGATTACATTGCCGCCCAGCGCCTCATACTTCTCCGCCAGCGCGCCTGCGCAATAGCGAAGCCCGTCGCCGAACTGGACGACAATGTCAGGATTGGCGCAGATCATGTCGAGCCGGCGCAATTTCGCTTCCGTCAGCAGGTCGACATAGTCCTCCGGCGTCTCCTGTGACCAGTCAAACAGGCCCGTACAGGAGATGAAGGCGGCGTCTTCAAGCCTGGCGAAGTCGAGCCCCGTATCACGATAGAGCGCATCATCCGTGTCAGGACCCAGCTTGAAGGCGGGGCCGGGCGCACGGGTTTTCAAGAGGGCATGGGTCCCCTCGCCCGAGCTGACCGCGCCATCCCACACATCATCACCGGCGCCCATCTGATGCAGGAAGTTTTCCAGCGAGGACGCCCGCCGCGGCGAGTTGGAGACGAGGATCACGGTCCCGCCCTGAGCGCGATACTGGCGCAAGGCATCGAGCGCTTCAGGCAGAAGGTCGGAACCGTCCCGGATGACGCCCCAGACATCACACAGAATGGCGTCGTAATCGGCGGCGAGGTCGGAGAGATAGGGGAATTGGGTCATGGCCGTGGACTAGGTGAGCCCCGCCAGAGCGTCAAATGAAAGTTGGAGCCGGCCTGACGCCCTAGGCCTGGCCGAACAGTCCCAGGACGATTGCATAGCGAAGCGCCAAGGCCATGACGCCCAGGCTGCTGACTGACGTCGAGACAAAGACCCGTGACCGCCAGTGCGCCGGTGACGACAGGCCGCCTCTGAAATGAAGCGTGTTGCCGATCTGCAAGAAGGCGAACACCACCAAAGCGGCCACAAAGGCCACGGGCACGAAGAATCCCGGCAGAAGCACCGCGATAACCAGCATCAGCGCGCCAAAGCCCAGATGGGCAGCGCGCAACCAGACAGGCAGTTGATGGCCTGGAGTGTCCGGGTTGGTGTCTTGCATCGCCATGGATCATCCTCCGGCGTTGCGCGATCAGTGATTGACCCTAACAGGGCAGGCTTTTCCCGATCAACCCGCCGCGCGGCGCAGCTTGTTGTCCGCCTCGCTCAGCACTTCATCGCGCACCGGACGCGGCGCGCCGAATAGATGGCCCTGGGCGTACGCCACATCGAGATCAAGCACCTCGACGACCGTGCTTTCGGACTCGATCTTCTCGGCCACCAGATCCACGCCATAGCGGGCGAAAAGCCCCGCCACGTCTTCGGGGCGCAGGGCGCCGGGCTCCCGGCCAGCGATCGGTTCGGCGCCGTGGGCGGCGGCGATCAGACGGTCGCCCGCCACCTTGATGAAGCGCACCCCCGCGCGTTGCAGCTCGGCGAGGTCGATATTGAGATCGTTGACCTGATCGATGGAGAATCGGAAGCCGAAATCCGCCAGCCGCGCCATGTTGCGCGCCGCCGTGGCGGAACGGTTCTCGAACTGGGCGCGCGGCATCTCGAAGATCAGCGCGCCGGCGAGATCGGAATTGCGCCGCAGGAAATCGAGGAAGGCCGGGAAGAAATCTTCATCCGCCAGCGAGCGGATCGAGACATTGCAGAACACGCCGACGCGGCGATCGGACTTGGTCAGGCGACGCACGATCTGCACGCAGCGCAGCAGCAAGAGATTGTCCACATCGGTGATCAGACCCGCATCTTCCGCCGCCGCAAGGAACTTGCCCGGCGCAATGACCTGGCCATTCTCGTCCCGGATGCGGGTATAGCCCTCATAGAAATAGGTTCGCCGCTGGGGCAGGCCGACAACCGGCTGCAGATAGAGATCCACCCGATTGTCATCGAGCGCCCGGCGCACCAGATCCGCAGCGTCCGGAGCCTGGGCCTCAAGCGGCGCGCCGCGACCGCCGTCAAGCCGGGCCAGGATCTCTGCGACCAGGCGCTCATCCGCGCCATGGGCGTCCGCGCCCGCATTGAGCGGCTGATTGAGTTCCAGCGCAGAAGCCGGTTCCGCAGGCTGGGCGGGATTGCCGACGGAGGCGCTTTCGGCCAGGGCCTCGATCCGGTCCTGTGCGCTGCTCAGCTCATCCAGCATGGTCAGGTTTGCGGCCTTGAGCTGGTGGATCTCGTCCTCAAAGACCTTGCGCTCTTCGGCGCGGGCGACCGAGGCGTGGACCTGTCCGCCGATGAGAAAGACCAGCGCGCCCATCATCCAGGCCAGCTCGGCCGACATCAGCCCGAAACGATCAAACGCGAGCGCGGCGACGATGGCGACCATCGCATAGGTTAGGATCACCAATATGTCGCTTGCGCGCGGCATCGTCGCTCCTGAATGTCGCCGCTTCGGCCACTTCGGCCTAAGCGCAGCGAATCACACTCATTTCGGCGATACTAAGCTGCGTTAACGGGGCTTGTCAGAACGTTAACGCTGTGAGCCGTGGACAAACGGAAAAAACAAAGGCGCGCCCGCACATGCGGACGCGCCCTCGGTTAACCGCGGTCTCCCGCCTCGCAGCTTACGAGGTGTGCGGGGCGATCTTGATCTCGACCCGACGGTTGGCCGCGCGGCCGGAGTCGGTGTCGTTGGAGGCGATCGGCTGGCTTTCGCCCATGCCGGCCACATACAGACGGTCACGCATGACGCCGCGCGCGATCAGCTCGGCGGCGACAGAGCTGGCGCGACGCTCTGACAGGGTCTGGTTGTAGCTGGCGTCGCCCACGCTGTCCGCGTGGCCGATCACGTCCACATAGGTGGCCGGATAGGTCATCAGCACGTCTGCCACATCGTTGAGGACCGGGCCGAAGCGCTGGTCGATCTGTGCGGAATTGGTGGCGAAGGTCACATCGCCCGGCATCACCAGATACAGGTCATTGCCGACGCGGCGCACGGTCACGCCCGAACCGCGCAGACGTTCGCGGAAGGCGTTTTCCTGGCGGTCCATATAGTTGCCGACGCCGCCGCCCGCGAGGGCGCCCACGCCCGCGCCAATCAGCGCGTTGCGGCGGTCATCGCCGCCCGCCAGCGTGCCCAGAAGCGCGCCGGCCGCAGCGCCGGCGAGGATGCCGGTGCCGGTGTTGTTGCGGGTCACATTGCCGTACTGGTCAGTGGTGGTGCACGCCGCAGCAAGGCCCAGCGCCATGACAGCGGCGATCAAAGAACGAAACATCATATTCTCTCCCGTAAGCGTCCCCTAAAACGCAGACTTAATCTGAAAGTTCCGCGTCTAGATAGCTCTATCTTAACAAGTATGCGCGACGGGCGCATGAACCCAGTCTGAACCGGCTCCGAAGAAGCTGAAAATATGGGCGGAAAAATGTCGCCCGGAGCCCTTGACGGTTCCTCGCCAGCCTCTTACCTCCGCGGCTGTTAGCAGCCAGGGCAGGAGAGTGCTAACGCTCCTCTCCCGGCTCGCTCAAACAGTTCTTCACACGAGCCAAAGCTCAAAAACGGAGTACCGGCAATGAACTTTCGTCCTCTCCAGGACCGCGTTGTGGTGAAGCGCGTCGAGGAAGAATCCAAGACCGCTGGCGGCATCATCATTCCCGACACCGCCAAGGAAAAACCGCAAGAAGGTGAAGTCGTGGCTGTGGGCCCGGGCGCCCGTGACGACAAGGGCGAGCTGATCGCCATGGACGTCAAGGTCGGCGACCGCATCCTGTTCGGCAAATGGTCCGGCACCGAGATCACTCTGGAAGGTCAGGATCTGCTGATCATGAAAGAGTCCGACATTCTGGGTGTGGTCGGCTAATCGCCGCCCTTCCGCTCAAAGACTGACATCTACTCAATAGATAGGGACGAACAATGGCTGCCAAAGACGTTAAGTTCGGCGCTTCCGCCCGCGAAAAAATGCTCAAGGGCGTGGATATCCTCGCCGACGCCGTGAAAGTCACCCTGGGCCCGAAAGGCCGCAATGTGGTGATCGAGAAATCTTTCGGCGCTCCGCGCACCACCAAGGACGGCGTGTCCGTGGCGAAGGAAATCGAGCTCGAAGACAAGTTCGAGAACATGGGCGCCCAGATGGTGCGCGAAGTCGCTTCCCGCACCAATGACGAAGCGGGCGACGGCACCACCACCGCCACCGTGCTGGCCCAGGCCATCGTGCGCGAAGGCATGAAGTCCGTCGCCGCCGGCATGAACCCGATGGACCTCAAGCGCGGCATCGACAAGGCCGTGGCTCTGGTCATCGAACAGCTGAAATCCACCGCGACCCCGATCAAGGGCTCGTCTGAAGTGGCGCAAGTCGGCACCATCTCCGCAAACGGCGAAAAAGAAATTGGCGAAATGATCGCCAACGCCATGGAGAAAGTCGGCAATGAAGGCGTGATCACCGTCGAGGAAGCCAAGTCTCTGGCGACCGAGCTCGACGTCGTGGAAGGCATGCAGTTCGACCGCGGCTACCTGTCGCCGTACTTCGTGACCGATTCCGAGAAAATGATCGCGGATCTGGAAGACCCCTACATCCTGCTGTTCGAGAAGAAACTCTCTTCCCTGCAGCCGATGCTTCCGGTTCTTGAAGCCGTGGTCCAGTCCAACCGTCCGCTGCTGATCATTGCTGAAGACGTTGAAGGCGAAGCGCTGGCGACCCTCGTGGTCAACAAGCTGCGCGGCGGCCTGAAAATCGCAGCTGTGAAAGCCCCGGGCTTCGGTGACCGCCGCAAGGCCATGCTGGAGGACATCGCTGTCCTGACCGGCGGCCAGGTCGTGTCCGAGGATCTCGGCATCAAGCTCGAGAACGTCACCCTCGACATGCTGGGCACCGCCAAGAAGGTCTCCATCACCAAAGACGACACCACCATTGTGGACGGCGCCGGTGAGAAAGAAGCCATCGAAGGCCGCGTGAACCAGATCCGCCGTCAGATCGAGGACACCTCCTCTGATTACGACAAGGAGAAACTGCAAGAGCGTCTGGCGAAACTCGCCGGCGGCGTTGCGGTCATCAAGGTCGGCGGCGCTTCGGAAATCGAAGTGAAAGAGCGCAAGGACCGCGTTGACGACGCCCTGAACGCCACCCGCGCTGCGGTGGAAGAAGGCATCGTTCCGGGCGGCGGCATTGCACTGCTGAAAGCCACCAAGGCGCTCGACGGCGTGACCGGCGACAACGAAGATCAGAACCAGGGCATCGCCATCGTGGCGCGCGCCCTGCAGGCTCCGATCCGTCAGATCGTCGAAAACGCGGGCAGCGAAGGCTCCATCGTGGTGGGCAAGGTGCTCGAGAACAAAGACCCGAACTTCGGCTACAACGCCCAGACCGGCGAATACGAAGACCTGGTGAAATCCGGCGTCATCGACCCGGTGAAGGTCTCCCGCATCGCTCTGCAGGACGCGGCCTCCGTCGCTTCCCTGCTGATCACCACCGAAGCGGCGATTGCTGAAAAGCCCAAGAAAGACGGCGGCGCTCCGGCGGCTCCGGACATGGGCGGCATGGGCGGCATGGGCTTCTAGGCTCAGCCACCAGGCTTACACATGGAAAGGGCGGCTCGATCGAGCCGCCCTTTTTGTTTGACCCTGTCGCTAGAGCGACGCGACGACCCGCGTCGACAGGGAGACCGGCTCGTCGCTCCGCCCCTCAGCCATTGCCGAGACTGCGGGGCCCGTCGCTGGCGCGATCGGGGCCACCTCGAACAGTGACACCATTGCCCCCTCCGACGGCGCCTCAGCGGACACGATCGGCCCGCTCACAGGAGCATCGGAGAGCACCTCAATGGCCACCGGGGTCAGGATGAGAGCCGCCGCAACGGCGCCGCCGCCAGTAACGCCAGTGGTCAGGATCATACGCAGGGATTCAATCATGGTCAGAAGACTCCTTCGAAGCCGCTGAGCGGCTTTCTGTTTTGCACGCGCTCTCAAGTGAGCGGTGATGAAACCGCGAAGGACCCCGCTGACGGTTTCATTATCCTCATGACACTGGGCCACAAAGGCTTGCTTGAGTTCGTCAGACAGCCGCAAATCGATCACGGCAGTCTTCTTGGGGGAGCGAGGCCGGTCTTGTTTCATCACGGTGAGCCATTCCAATCAGATTTCGCCCTCAAGCTACTGAAACCGTGCCTGCACACACGTTATTTTGTGTCCATACACGCGATTGGACGCACATGACCTGAGCGAGCTCATGAAAAAGGGCGGCCCGGGGACCGCCCTTCCTGCATTGCCATCAAGGATGGGTTACGCGTCGCAACGACGGGTGTAGAGCTTGTCGCCGTCCACAGGCTTGGCGGACAGAGCGCCAATGCACGCGGCATATTCTTCCTGGACGCAGTTGTAATAGGCGAGACGGTCATCGCTGTGCAGCGCGAGGCAATAGGCCCGGGCCTCCACCATGCACGGATCGAATGGTGAGGATTGTGCGCTGGCGATCGAGGCGGATGAGACCGCCATCAGTGCGGCCGCGCTGGCGGTGACGAATGCTTTTGTCATGGTTGAGGTCTCCCTTGATAGTGACCCTGAAGGCCACGGACGGGTCGGGCGGATACGTTCAGCGCCGACGCGGGAAGCGTGCCAAACATTTCCCCTGAAAGGCGAGTCATAATCGGATTTCCGGCCCCGTCTCCAGCTTACATCCGTGGATCTCCGCCCGCGATAAAGGCTTATGTGACTGGTCAAACGTGCAGGCTGGCGTTATTCCGGATTCATCAAGTCTTGGGGGTTCACACCATGGTTCGTTTCGTCGCCGCGCTTGTCGCGCTTTCTCTCACGGGCGCCGCCAACGCGCAGAGCCCCGGTTACGGTATCGAAGAGATCCGGCTCGGCGTTGCGGCGCATGACCTGACTGACCACACCGAGGACGGCCCTCAGATCGTGGGCGACCTTCTGTTCGCAAGCCCTGACTTCCTGGAGCCGATCTGGTCTCCGCGCCCGTTCCTGTCCGCCAGCATCAGCACCCAGGGCTACACCAATCTGGTCACCGCAGGTCTGGCCTGGGATTACGGCTTCACCGACCGTCTGAGCGGCGAATTCTCCTTCGGGCTGAGCTATAATGACGGCGTGCTGGAGGTTTATCCCGACCGCGATGGCCCGGTGGAGGCCCAGCGCATCAAGGACACCCGCGCCCTTCTGGGATCAGACTGGCTGTTCCGCACCGGCTTTGCCCTCGATTACGCCCTGAATGATCAATGGTCCGCGGGCGTGTTCTATGAACACCACTCCCACGGCCAGATTCTCGGCAGCGGCCGCAATCAGGGTCTCGACGAGCTGGGTCTGCGGATGAGCTATCGCTTCCGCTAGCTTCTCGAACGGGCGGGGTCAGCCCCGCCCGACGCGCGTTTTGAGCGTCTGGATGTGGTTATTGGCGTCATAAAGCCGCTCAAGGCTCAGACGGCCATCATCCAGCGCCGCCCCGACCCAGTCCACGGCGCGACGCGGAAGGTCCGGATCCGCATCCGCCGAATTCGAGATCAGCAGGAGATCATTGCCGGCTGCCAGGGCCTGCACGATCGCCTGCTCGCGGGAATACTGGTTCCGGATCGCCCCCATATCGAGATCATCGGTGATCACCGCGCCCTGATAGCCCATCTGGTCGCGCAGCAAGCCTTGCAGGATCGGTTCTGAGAGCGTGACGGGCTTGCCTGTCGGATCGAGCCGCCGGTTGATCAGATGACCGCCCATGATCAGGTGCGCCTTGTCCTGATCGATCAGGCGCGCAAAGGGCGCAGCCTCGATCTCGTCCCAGGTCTGGGTGATGTCGACAAAGCCGTCATGACTGTCGCCTTCGCTACGCCCATGACCGGGGAAGTGCTTGATGGCGCAGGCCACGCCTTCCGCTTCCATGGCGTCGATGAAGGCGCCGCAATAGGCGGCGACCGTCTCGGGATCATCGCCGAAGGCGCGCGCCCAGCGATCAATCACCTGATTGCCCTCATGCCGCAGGTCCGCCACCGGAGCCAGGTTCATGGAGAACCCGCTTTGGGCCAGCTCCTGCGCGGCCTGGGCCAAAACCGGACGCGCATTCTCAAGCCCCATATCGAGAAGCTGTTCAGCCGTCGGGATGTCGGTAAAGCCCATCTCGTCGGTCAGGCGCTGGACGAAACCGCCTTCCTGATCAATGGCCAGCCAGGCGTTGGGCGCGGCGGCGCGGAAGCGTCGGGCCAGTCCCAGAACCCCCTCCCGAGTGCGCGCATTATGGCGCAGGAACAAAACCCCGCCAATGCGGCCCTCGGCCAGATCGCGCTCGATCCGGTCCGCGCCTTCAGCATCGGGCGTGCTGCCCAGAAACCCCAGGATCAGGCTTTCGCCCACCAGCTGATCGAGTGTGATCGTGCCTGCAAAGGCCGGGGCCGCGCCCATCGCCGCCAGACCCGCCAATACGCCGCGTCGTGAAATCATTGCTGTTCCGCCTCGTCCCTCAAAAGTCTTGCTAGTGCGGGTCAGCACGCGTGTCCAGTTGCATACCAATATGACGAAAACTTAAGTCTGTGGACGCACAGCCGTAAGGCGACCGGCCACACAGTGGGCGTAACAGGGAGGACACCTCATGAGACACTGGATTGCGACCGCTGCTGCGGTCACCGCCGCGCCACTGCTGGTCGCCTGCGCTTCCGCTGGAGCCGCCCAGAGCGAGTTTGCAGATTCCAATGACCGTCACCGCAATGTTCTCATTGTGAATGGCGAGCGGATCGTCGTTCAGGATGGCGCGCACGCCATTCATATCATCGAGGACGCGCTGGAGGATGGCGAAAGCGCCTCGCTCTCGCTCGACTTCGATTTCGACGCCCATAGCTGGTCCGAGGAAGACCTCGCCCAGTTCGAGGCCGAGATGGAAGAGCTCGGAGAATCGCTGGGAGCCATGTTCGCCGGCGGCTCGGATCTCCAGATCGCCGTTGACCGTCTGAACCTCAATGAAGAGGCGCTTCAGGCGCGCATAGAAGTGATTGTCGAGCAGAGCGAACGCCGCGCCGAGCGGGCCGAGCGCTTGGCCGAACGTTCGGCGGAGCGCGCCGAGCGTGATGCGGAACGGATAGCCCGTCAGGCGGAGCGGCAAGCCCGTCGCGCCGAGGCGCGCGCCGTAGAGATCGAACGTCGCGCACATCATGCGGCTTTGCGCGCGGAGCAGACCGAGCGTCATGCGCTCTCGATCTCCATCAATGCAGACTCCATTGCTCAGGCTGGGCTCATGGCGGCTGAAACCGGGCTGGAGTCTGGCCTCGCCGCCATCGAGCGCACGCTGGAGCGCGGCTGGAAGACTGAAGACGGCGAACGCGTCCCGCTGACCCGGCAGGACCGTGAAGAGCTGAATGAGGCGCGTGAGGAGCTTGAAGACAGCCTTCGCGAGCTGCGTGAAGAACGCGCGGACTGGCATGAAGAGCATCGCGCACGCGCGCCGCACCCGCGCAATGACAACCACGATCGCCAGGTGCGCATCATCGAGCGAGATGGCGAAACCCGGGTCTGGGTCAATGGACGCGAACTGACGGGCGCTGAGAAGGAAACCTGGCTTGAGGCCTGGCGCAGTTCCGAACAGGCTCAGGAGCTTGAAGGCGGACCGGCCGCACCGCCCACCCCGCCTACGCCGCCGCGTCGCTAACCGGCGAACATGCACCACAGAAAAAAAGCCCGGCGTCGAAAGGCGCCGGGCTTAAAGATTCTGGTTGGTCGATTAAGAGACGTCTCCTCCCCAGAGACACCACTTAAGAGACAAGACGGTCAGGCCCTGTCTGATCAAACGTTGGCCTAACCGTCATAGGAACGTCAAGCCCCTAGAGTCAGGCGATGTTTCGCTTTGCTGCAATTTCGCCACATTCAGGCGCCAGCCAGCCGGTCCTTGATCGCGCTCACGATCTGGTCGCGTGCGACCGTGAACTGGGCGGGCTGATCCTCCCGCCATGTCTTGTTGTCGGAGATTTCCGCCGCCAGCCGCGCGCCCAGTTTCAGGTCCTTGATCTGGGCTTCGCCCTTTTCGCGTTCCTCCGAACCGATGATGACGGCGAACTCGGCTTCGCGACGGTCGGCGTATTTGAGCTGCTTGCCCATATTGCCGCCGCCAATGAAGGCTTCGGCGCGCAGGCCCGACGCCCGCAGCTCGGCCGCTAGGGCGAAATAGTCCGCCATGCGGTCCTTCTCGGCGGCCACGATGATCACCAGCGGGTCGGCCTTGGCCGCATCCAGACGCTTGAGCGCCGAAAGGGCTGCTGCAAAGCGGCTGACGCCAAAGGAGAAACCGGTCGCGGGCACGGCCTGGCCCGTGAAGCGGCTCACGAGATCGTCATAGCGACCGCCGCCGCCCACAGAGCCGAAGCGGATGGGCGAGCCGTCCTCATAGGTCGCTTCCGCCAGCAGCTCAGCTTCGAAGACCGGCCCGGTATAATAGCCCAGACCGCGCACCACGGACGTATCCAGCGTCCAGTTGTCGGACTTGCCCAGCGCGTCCAGCACGGCCGTGATGGTTTCAAGATCGGCCACCGCCAGCTTGCCGGCGTCCGTGTCGCCCAGCGCATCGGTCAGGCGCTTGAGGACTTCAGCATTGCGCGCGGCGCCCGTCAGCGCATCGCCCACCTGGCCAGCCTCGATGAACTTCAGCACATGGCGGCGTTGATCCGCCTCAAGCCCCGCGCCTTCGGTGAAATCGCCGCTTTCATCCTTGCGGCCTTCGCCCAGAAGCAATTCGACGCCCTCAAGGCCCAGACGATCCATCTTGTCGATGGCGCGCAGGACTCGCAGGCGCTTCTCGCTCGCCGCATCGCCCAGACGCTCCAGAACGCCGTCGAGCAGGCGGCGGTCATTGACGCGGATGACGAACTCGTCCGCGCCCAGCCCCGCCGCGCCCATGACTTCGCTGGCCAGCGCGATCATCTCGGCGTCCGCCGCCGGTCCCGGCGCGCCGACGCTGTCGGCGTCGCACTGGACAAACTGGCGGAACCGGCCCGGCCCGGGCTTCTCATTGCGCCAGACTTCACCGAACTGATAGCGGCGGAAGGGTTTGGCGAGATCCTGGAAATTCTCGGCGGCGAAACGGGCAAGCGGCGCCGTCAGGTCATAGCGCAGCGCCACCCATTGCTCGTCATCATCCTGCATGGCGAAGACGCCCTCATTGGGACGTTCTTCATCGGGCAGAAACTTGCCTAGCGCATCGGCATACTCAAAGGCCGGGGTTTCAAGCGGCTCGAAGCCCCAGCGCTCATACACGGCGCTCGCCGCGCCCACGAGCGCGCGCTCGGCGCGCAGCACATGCGCGGAGCGATCCTCAAAACCGCGGGGACGACGGGCTTTGGGACGGAACGCCTTGGTCTTGGCCATGAGGATGCTCGCTCAGATTAAAAGTATCGAAGGGCCTGCGAAGTAGCCTTGCCGGACGCAAGGATCAAGCGGCGCCGGGTTTGCAGGGCGCTCTAAGCACACAAAACCGGATGTCGTCCATGTTCGCTCACACGCTTGTCACCATCGTCAGCGCCGCCAGCCTGCAGGCCGCAACGCCCGACCTTTCCGCTGATCTGGTCGCGTTATCCCAGCGGCTACACATGCAAGCGCAAGCCCGGGCGCAGGACATGGCGCGAAGCCCGGCTGCGCCTGTCGAGGCGCTACCCCCGCAAGACAGCTTCCTGATCGATCTCAGTGAGTTCGCGCTGGAAGCCCACCGCCTCTCCCGCGCCGTGGACGACAGCGGCGGGCCGATGGATTTGCGCTGCATCTTCCGTGGCATGAGCGAGGACGCCGAACATCGCGCCGCCCTTCTGTCAGAGCCCGCAACGCGCGCCGATCACGCACGCGTCTATCAGGAGGTCGCCCGGCTGACCGGACAGGCGGCCGAGATCGCCGCCACGCCTGATGCGCAGGCGGCGGCGCTCAGCGTCTCCTGCCCGGCCGAAACCGACGCTCAGTAAGCGTATTTGACGTTACAGCCATACGGCTGGGTCTGGGCCGGGTCGGGCGCCTCGCCCGCGCTCACCGCCGCGAGCGCCATGGAGACATAATCGGTCGGTTCCGGATCGCCCGGACGCGGGCGCGGCTGATCGTCGATCCCGCCTTGATACTGCAGCACGCCCTCGGCATCGATGACATACATGTGCGGCGTGGTGCGGGCGTCATAGAGACGGCCCAGATCACCGGACGGATCCAGCACCACATGAGCCGGGCTCGCGCCGCGCTCCACATTCAGCGACAGCGCTTCTTCAGCCTGCACATAGCCTTGCTCGCCGGGCGCGGAAGAGATCACCTGCACCCAGACCACATCGTCTTCGGCGGCGCTCGCCTGCAAGGATTGCATGTGCTCGGAGCCGTAATGGCGTTGCACATAGGGACAGCCATGATTGGTCCATTCCAGGACAACGGTCTGCCCCGCCAGGCTTTCCAGTGACAGCGCTTCACCGGATGCGGTTTGCACCGAGAAGGTCGGCGCGGCTTCACCGGTCACCACATCGGCGCGCGCTTCAAGCGTGAAGGCGGAGGTCGTCAGGGCCGCGGCGGCGACCAGACCGAGCGCCTGTCCCAGGCTGCGGCGTGAAATCATCTTCATATGCGTCACTCCCCTTTGTTCAGACCTTCAAGGTCGCTCTAGTTTACGGCGTCATTGACCGCCCGGATCACGATGCCGCTTGTCAGCAGGGGCGGCAGGACTTCAGGGTCGCCGCTTTCCGGCGGATAGACAAGATACAGGGGAACGCCGGCTGCGCCATGACGGGCCAGAGCGTCCGCGATGACAGGATCGCGATTGGTGAAGTCCGCGCGAAACAGCGCCACATCCTGTTGGGCGAACACATCCCTGACCCGGCTGTCTGACAGCGTGCCCAGCTTGTTCACCTGGCAGGAGACACACCAGGCGGCGGTAAAGTCCACAAAGACGGGACGGCCTGCAGCCTGCGCCTCGGCGACGGCGCTCTCGCTCCACTGCGCCCATTCGCTCTGCCCTGAAACGGTGCGGATCACCGGCTCCAGACGCGCGGTCACCGACAGCGCCCCCAGCGTCAGAAGCACGCCCGCCAGCACCGTAATCCGCCCCATCGGACCGCCCAGACGCAGCGCCCAGACCGTGAAGCTCGACGCCAGCAGGGCCAGCATCAGCCACAGGACGCCATCCGAGCCCAGCTGGGCGGACAGCACCCAGACCAGCCAGATCGCGGTGGCGAACATCGGAAAGGCGAGGATTTCCCGAAACCGCGTCATCCAGGCCCCCGGCCGGGGCAGGAGGTTCAGAAGCCCGGGCACGAAGCTCACCAGAACAAAGGGGAAGGCCAGCCCCACGCCCAGGAACACGAAGATGGTCAAAGACGCGAGCGCCGGCTGCGTGAGCGCGAAGGCCAGAGCGCCGGTCATGAAGGGCGCGAGACAGGGCGCAGCCACGAACACCGCCAGCACGCCGGTCAGAAAGGCGCCGCGACGCCCGCTATCCTTCACGCCCGAGCCCACGGACTGCAGCGATGTTCCGATCTCGAACACGCCCAAGAAGTTCAGACCGATCAGGAACATCAGGGTTGCGAGGCCCGCCACGACCAGCGGCGCCTGTAGCTGCATGCCCCACAGGGCCGGAAGCCCGGCGACGCGCAGGACCAGCAGCAAGCCGCCAAGCACGAGGAAAGTCCCGACCACGCCGGCCGCGAACACGAGACCCAGCGCCCGCGCCTCACCGCGCTCGGCCCCGCGCTTTTCAACCAGCGTCAGCGCCTTCATGGAGAGGACCGGGAAGACGCAGGGCATCAGATTGAGGATCAGCCCGCCCAGCAGCGCCAGTCCGGCGGCTTGCAGGAAACCGATGGACTGCGGCTCCGGCGCGCGCAACGCGCCCTGTCCGCTGACGCCCGCCACAGATGAGGACGACGCCGCCAGTTCATTGACCCTGAGACCCTCTCGTGCGGTGAACTCGACCGCCTCCTCGCTCCACTCATTGCCGCGACGCGCCGTATACACTAGGACGCCGGTCCGCGCCTGATCGACGCCATTCCGGCTGAGATATCCCGCAGCCACATCCAGGCGCAGATTTTCCCCCTCATGGGTCACGGACTGGTCCGCCGCATGATCAATCACGCCGGAATCGTGCGGATAGAAAGTCACGTCAGACAGTGACGCGCCGTCAAAGCGTGGATCGCTGAGCGTCAGGACGAGGCCATCGCTATCCCCTTCCAGGCCGGCGCGCATATCCGGCGCCCTGTCAGGGGCCTGCTCGAGCGCCTGGTTGATGAGCGCCTGTCCCGCGCGATCCACCGTGCTGGCGCCCACATCAAGCGTGAGGGTCAGCTCGGCTTCCTCGGGAATGCAGATGTCCTCACAGACAAGCCAGGTCGCGAAGGCGTTGATGGTGAGCGGACCCTCAGCGGCGTTGTCCGGCGCCGTCACCGGAACAGGCAGCGTCACCTCGGCGGAATAGCCGTAATTGGTCAGCGGTCCGAGATCATAGCTGTGCGGCGCCGGCCAGATCATCTCGCCCGTGCGCCAACCGTCCGGAAGGGACAACTCCAACCGGGTCGGTTCGCCGGAATCCCCCGGATTGCGCCAATAGGTGTGCCAGCCTGGCGTGATCTGCTGATGCAGCGCCAGATGAAAGGTGTCTCCCGGCGCCACGGATGTGCGGTCTGACACCAGCGCAGCATCGACCATGGGCTCGGTGGAGCCGAACTGGGCGACAGCCGGGGCGCTGGCGACCAGCATCAGGAACAGGGCAAGCAATCGGGTCACGTCTCGGGCTCCTTGGCAGGCGCGTCGGACCGGTTCTCGGTCCGTACGGTGCTGATATAGCCTCTTCACGCCAACAGACGAAACCGCTCTGACGGGCTTGTGATGCCTGAGCCGCAGGCAAAGAAAAACCGGCCGGGGACATCCCGGCCGGTTTCTCAAGATCGCTTTCGCAGCGCCTAGGCTTCAGGCGCAGCCGGCGGCGGCGGCGCACCGACGCTGAGCGGGCGCGCGCTGGCGCGGGCGATGAGGTTCTCCCACTGAGCCAGCGACAGCATGTGCGCGTAGATGGCGCCCAGATAGGTGTTGTCGCGCAGGCTTGCGAGCGTTTCCGGCTTCAGAGCCCGCAGCTTTTCGGAGGACACGCCCCAATAGCTGGCGATGACCTGCGGCTCTCCCTGGGCTTCGCCCTGGGCGTTGCGCGGCTGGAAGGTCGCCTGTTGCTGATCGAACAGGTCCAGTTCGGTCAGACGCTTGACAAATTCCTCGGTCAGCTTCACGTCGGATTCAAAACGACGCACAAAGTCGATCGCGCGGTTGGTGAACTCGGTCGGCTCGCCCTTGTCATTGAAGAAGGGCTGCTCGGGATTGTCCGAATACAGGTGCGAACCGGTGTCGATGCAGACCGTGAAGCGATCGCTGTCCGGGCCATGATTGGCGGCCACGAAGGGATAGCGGCGCACGAAGGCCGGCAGATAGGCATACGGCTCGTATTCGCCGGTTTCGGCGTTCACGAACAGGTTGTTGCCCGCCTGAAGGCCCATGGCGGCGACCGGGGTCTTGTTCTCGCCCAGGAAGATGATCGGGAAGCGCGAACCCGCTGCACCGAACTCACCCAGGGTGACCGGCACGAAATGGGTCTCTTTCAGGAAATCGAATTGACGGTCGCTATAACGCAGACCCTTGCCCTGATGCTCTTGCGGGTTCAGCGGCTCGGGATTCTTGTAAAGCGGCAAAGACCCGGACAAGGTCGGCTTGTTGGCGGCGGCGTCGGCCATAGGGCTCCCCCTCTTGAAACGTTGATGGATCGTTAGCGCAGACCCGCCTGAGAGGCAACATAACGGGACATACGCTTCAGGACCGGACCACGCCATGCAAAACGGGCGCCCCGCAATCGCGAAGCGCCCGTAACAGTCCCGGACCCCTGAGGGAGGCCCCAGCAGGGGCTCTCCCTTGTGCAGGCGTCTAGTAACGCCAGCCGAAGCCAACGCCGACAATCCAGGGATCAATGTCCACGTCTGCATTGACGACCGCGTTGAGCGCCGTGCTCGCGTCCACGGTCACATCGGTGTTGATCCAGACCTTCTTGACGTCGAAGTTCAGGAACCAGCGCTCGTTGATCGCGTAATCGACGCCCGCCTGAAGCGCGAGGCCGAAGGACGGGTCATAGTCGATGCCGTCCAGGATCGTGCCGGAGGGCAGATCGTCATTGAAGAAGATCGTGTAGTTCACGCCCGCGCCGAGATACGGACGGACCTGACCTTCAGGGTTGAAGTGATATTGCAGGGTCAGGGTCGGCGGCAGCAGGGTGACGTCGCCCAGATCAAGATCACCGACAGCGGTGTCCACCGCCATCACGTCATGCGGCGTGACGCCCAGGATCAGTTCTGCGGCGATGTTGTCGGTGAAGAAGTAGCTGATGTCGAATTCCGGCACGACAGAGGTGTCGATATCGACATCGCCGCCAATGGTCTGGATGTCCGCGCCTTCATCAGGCTGAACGGTGATGGCGCGCACGCGGAACTGCCAGTCGCCTTTTTCGGCCAGGGCAGCGGGAGCCGTCATGCCGGTCAGTGCAACAACGCCGGCGGCGGCGAGAAGGAGCTTTTTCATGGGTACGTCCCTTTTCCCATAGTGAAGATGGGGACTTTCTGCGCCCGCTCGCGAAGGTTTGATATATGGCAAGGCGCCGCGCGTCCGGCTGACGCGCGGCGCCCTGCCGCAGGGAAGGGAAGCACCCTGCTTTAGAAGCTGGTCCGGACTGCGATGCGCACATTCCGCCCCGGCAACGGCACCTGGTCCTTCAGGAAGGACGTATGCACCCGCCCCTCTTCGTCGGTGATGTTGCGCACGCCGAGAATGACGCGCACATCCCGGTCCGCAAACGGGGTCACTTCGAGATCCGCATTGAACATGGCGTAGCCATCGGTCTCGGTCTCGAACGCTGCGGTTTCATCCTGATCGGCCACCAGATGCGCCTCGCCACGCACGGACCAGACGCCCCGTTCTGCGATCAGCGCGATATTGGAGGACAAAGGCGGAATGCGCGGCAGATCGCCGCCGCCATCCACCGTGCCGCGAACATAATCAAGGCTGGCTTCGCCGCTGAACGCCCAGCCTCGGACGTCGCCGAGAGCCGCTGTCAGCTGCGCTTCAAATCCATAGAGCGCCGTATCGGCCTGGCGATATTCAAAGACGTCAAAGCCTTCCTCCTCCTCGCCCGTCGGAAACAGACCGATGAAGCCGTCATAATCGGCATAGAACACATTGCCCTCAGCCGAGATGCGAGGGCCGGAGTACCGGGCCGTCAATTCGCCCGACCAGGCCACTTCCGTATCGAGATCCAGGCTGCCCCGTTCATAGGCGCGTGTGGCGGCGTGGGGACCGTCTGCAAAGACTTCCGCATCCGTCGGCGCGCGTTCGGTGCGCGACAGGGTCGCTGCGAGGAACCAGTCTTCACGCGGACGCACGAACACCGATCCGGAACCGGACACCGTGTCAAAAGAACGCGTTGCACGCTGGCCGCTCAGCTCCCGGCTTTCGACCCGCAGACCGCCTTCAAGACCCCAGTCTCCATTGTCCCAGCGCTCGGTGACGAAGGCGCCCCAGTCCTGGGTGGTGACCGGCTCGATATAGCTCTCATCACCCTCGGCGGAGAAGTCCTGGGTCAGCGCCTGAATGCCCCAGGCGCCCTGGCGATCGCCTCCATGGTCATGGCCCACCTCGATCCGGCCTTCAAAGCCGTTCTTGCGGAACAGGGTCCCGATTTCCCCCTCTTCGAGCTCCGCATGAGTGTAATGGGCATGAGCAAAGCTCCAGCGAACCCGGTTGAACAGGGCGTCCCGCTTCAGCTCGCCGCGCAGATCAATGCGGGTCTGGTCCAGCACCAGGCGCGGCGCCTCTTCGCCTTCATGGTCGTGATCATCATGATCCTCGTCGTGATCATCCTCGCCCTCTTCGTGGTCATGCCCCTCCTCATGAGCGTGATCATGGCCGGGCAGACCGTATTCGGCGTCCGTCTCCTTTACGGAAAGGCCGACAAAGCCCCAGCCCCGCACCAGAGAGACGGCGCCGGAATAGGTCTCGAAGGCGTAGTCGGAATCAGGCACATGGCCATAGGCGGGCGCTTCCGCCTCATCGTCGTGACCCTCACCCTCCTCATGGTCTTCATCCTCATGATGGTGGTCTTCACGCAGGGCTTCGGTTTCGGCGAACCCGGGAATGTCGAAATCATCGCCTTCGCGCTTGAGACCTTCGAGCTGGATCATCAGACCATTGAAGTCCGCGGTGACGCGACCCGCCGCCTGCGCGCCCTCATCCACGCTCGTGGCGCCGAGATAGGCGAAGCCATCAATCAGATTCTCATTGCGCTCGCTCGGGATGCGACCGTCGAGCACGTTGACAACGCCGCCGACTGCGCCGCCGCCATAGGCGATCGCCGCGGGACCTCGCAGCACCTCGATCTGTCGGGCGCCCAGCGCTTCAGCCGATACCGCATGGTCGGGGCTGGCGCTCGACGCGTCCAGCGCGCCCAGACCATTGATCAGGACGCGCACGCGGTCCGCGCCCAGACCCCGCACGATCGGGCGACCGGCGGCCGGGCCGAAATAGGTGCTGTTCACGCCCGGAAGACGATCGAGCGTGTCGGCGATATTGCCGTTGAGGTCGCGTTCGATCTGTCGGGCGGAGACGACACCGACAGAGCCCACCATCTCCTCGCTTCTGAGCTGGAGGGGAGCAGAGCGGACCACAATGACGTCATCGGCGTCAGCCTCTGCAGGGATCGCGGTCTGCGCCAGAGCCGCAGATCCGGTCAGCGCAAGCAGGCTGACGGCGGCCCCCAGCCGACGAGCATGTGAGAAATCTGACGCCATGGAACTACCCCGCAATGTTATAAAGTCACGTTACGTAATGTCATAACGTCACCCTCTTGGCGCATCAAGTCGGGATTCCCACTTATGCGCATGAAGAGTTCGCAATCCGGACCACACGATGATCCCCTCAGGCTGGCCCCCGTACTCGCGCCGTCCTGCGAAAGCCGTTAGAGTGAAAGCCATGACCAGTGCGATTCAAACACTCGACGCCGCCGAACGGTTCTGCACCGAGCGCGGCCTGTCGCTGACGCCCATGCGTCGGCGAGTTCTGGAATTGCTGGTGGAGGCTGGCGGTCCGGTCAAAGCCTATGACCTGCTGTCCGCCCTCAAGCCCGGCGGCGCCGCCCAGCCCCCTACGGTCTATCGCGCGCTCGACTTCCTCACCCGCGCAGGTCTCGCCCACAAGGTCGAAGCGCTGAACGCCTATACCGCCTGCCTGAACGGGCATGATGAAGAGGATCCCTGCACCGGGTCAGCCGAACTCTTCATCTGTGAGTCCTGCGGCAATGTCGATGAGCGCCACATGCACCGTACGCCGTCCGACGCCCCCGACGGCTTCGTGATCAGCCGCAGCGTGGTCGAGCATTACGGCCAGTGCGCGCGCTGCGCCAACTGACGCCTCCTCGCTTTTACGTCCCGGCGCCCTGACAGAGCCGGCGAAGCGCCCTAGCTTTCCATCTGAAACAGATGGGAGTTCAGCCAATGCAGGTCTTGTGGCGCGGCAACGCCAATACATGGGAATGTGACGAGCTGGGCCATCTCAATGTCCGGTTCTACATGGCCAAGGCGCAGGAAGCGCTGGCGGGCCTCGCGGACCAGCTGGGCATGCATCACGCCTTCGCGCCGGACGCCACGGCCACCTTGATCCCCCGCGATGTCACCCTCCGGTTCCTGGCGGAAGCCCGTCCGGGGGCGCCCCTGCATATTTCGGGCGGCGTCATCGGTCATGACGAGACCAGCCTGACAGTGGCCATGATCCTGTTTCACGCCGCCAGCAACACGCCCGCCGCCACATTCGAGATCCGCGCAGAGCATTCCCATGCGCTGACCGGACGGGTGTTTGGCTGGCCGCAGCGCAGTCTCGAGGCGCTCGACGCCAGCCTGATCGACCGCCCGGAGCTGCTGACGACGCGCAGCCTGGGCATGGCGGCGCCCAGCGAGACTCTGTCGCTATCCAGGGCGCAGACGCTGGGCCTTCAGGAAATCGGGCGCGGCCGGATCAATCGCGATGAGCTTGACGCCTTTGGCCGGATGCGCGCCGAGTTCGGGATCGGCAAGGTGTCCGACAGCGTCATCCACTTCAGCGACGGCTTTCCCGAGCAATGGCAGGCGTTTGCGGACAATACGCCGATACGCGTCGCCAGCGCCGTCCTGGAATCCCGCCTCAGCTTCCGCCGTTTCCCCACCCAGGGCGAAGGTTTCGTCATCCGGTCGGGACTCAAATCCGCAACAGAGACTGTGCGCACCCTGGTGCACTGGGCGCTGGATCCGGTCAGCGGACGTCCGTTGTGGAGCATGGAAGCGGTCGCCTGCATGCTGAACCTTGAAACCCGCCGACTGGAGCGCGTCAACCCGGACCGGCTCGCCCAGCTGCAATCAAGAACCCAGCCGGAGCTGGTCCTCTGACACTGGCTTACTGACCGCCCGAGCCCGCCAGTTCGCGGGCGCGCCTTGCCGCCATGCGGGCCTGGACCGCCTGACCGTCCGTGCGGGCGGCGCTGGCTGCCGTGTCAAACAATTCCGCGGCGGCCTGATGATCACCCTGATCGCTGAGAATGCGCGCCAGCCCGAGGGCCGCCTGGAAATGGCGCGGATCAAACGCCAGCACCCGCTGATAGAGCGCAACAGCGCCCTCGCTGTCGCCCATGCTCACAAGACAGTCTGCATGCGTGGAGAGCAGGTTCAGATCCCAGGGCGCATCGGCGAGCCGGGTCGCTGAGTCCGGACACACGCTTTCATCAATCACCACGTCCCCGCCCAATTGCATGGGTTGACCCGATGCAGGCTCATGAGCGGAAGTGGCGTGAGATTGCACAGGCGTATTGCCTGCAGGGGCAGCCTCGCCGGGGTCAGCCTCATGCGTTGAAGGCGCGGCGGACGACGCATGCCCTGACCCGCCATGATCGGCCGATGCGGCTGAGGCTTGGGACGACGCACCCTGCGCCGGCTCCGTGTGCGGGGCGCTCTCGGCCGGACGCGCCTGTTCCGTCGCGTGCGTGCGGGGCGGCGTGCGGGTGATCGGGGCGGACACGCCGGTCACGTTCAGGAGCGTGACCAGAACGCCGCCCTGTCGCACTTCCGCCTCGCCGCCGGAAAAGGCGCCCGAAACGGAAATGGAGACGCCATTGGGCGCGCGGCTCAGCGCGAGCGCCGAAACAGGACCCCGGACGGCTGGTTCGATCCGGCGCGAACCTTCGGAGGATACGCCGTCCACGTGCAGGACGAGCCCTTCGCCGGGCCGCACCTGCACCGCCTGGGGTTGCTCGTCGAAGCTGAGCCAGAGCTGGGTGCGCCCGGCCTCCTGCAACACGGAGACGTCGCGCAGGTCCGCCTGAGCGGCGCTGCAGGTCAGGGCGGCCAGAGCCGAAGCTGTCAGAACGCGTATCATCATACCGCATCTCTTGCCGCGAGTCGGAAACCTGACGCCAGATGTTCCGAACCTGACATCAGAAACGCAATCCGGGTTCCAGTTGCGCCATGGGCCCGCTCAGGCAGGCGTCATACCCCAGAGCGCCCAGCGTCTCGCCTGTCTGGTCCACCACGCGCTCATAAACGGCGCAGGCCTCCCCGGCTTCAGGCATCACATTGAGGATGAAGACCGGATCACCCTCGCCCTCACGGGCGGGCGCATCATCACTCACCACACGCCAGCGGGCCTGTCCGTTCTCCAGCGTGCAATCCCAGCGCCCGGACTCGCCAAACCTCATCCGCACCACGGCGTCCGGGCCCGTCGCCGCCACATGCAGGACCTGCGCCCGCCCCGCCCCCCGGACAAACGCCATGGAGGAGGACTGACTCTGATCCAGACAGGTCCGGATCAGAGGCAGATAACGCGGCAATTCATCAGACCAGCTCGGTTGCGGCCCGATTTCCGATGCGCAGCCCTGATAGGCGCCGCCCTCGGTCTCGATGTGGGCGAACCGGCCATACTGGCGATCATTCACTTCGCAGACGCCCGCTTCGAGCTCGATCGTGATCGCCGCCCCGTCCTCGGCATAGCCTTCAAAGCGGCGCACGCCGTCACTCAGCCATTGGCTGTCTGGACGGAGCTCGGCGTAGACGGTGACATCGCCCTCGACGGCATGGGCGTAAACGGCGCGCACGGCTCCGTCCGCTTCCAGAAAGTGCAGATCGCCATAAAAGCCCGCCCCGTCTATCTCATAGCCCGAGGTCGGCTCCGTGTCGGGGCGCGTGTCCGGAGCCAGGCTCGGAGTGGGCGCGAAAACCCGGGACTCCGTGGGCGCGCCGAAATTCGCCACGGGCGAAGGCGGAGGCGGCAAGGTTTGCGAGCATGCGCTCGCCATCAGAACCAGCCCGAAAAGTCCCGCAAAGCGGACGAAATTAAGCCTCATATCGTCGTCATCCTGAAGCTGACCGCCCCTGCCCGTCACAGTCGTGGCGCACTTTAGCGTCCTCTCGCGCTTCGTGAAAAGCGCCAAGCCTGTATGCTGTCGCTCATGCGCAGTGATTCCCGATACGGCTATTACGAGTTCTTCTGTGGCGGCGGGATGGCGCGCCTGGGACTTGGCGCGCATTGGCGCTGCCATTTCGCCAATGATATCGACGCGGACAAGGCGAACGCCTATCGCGACAATTTCGGTGATGACCATTTCCACCAGGGCGATGTCTGCGCGCTCAAACCGTCAGACCTGCCCGGCGAAGCGGATCTCGCCTGGGCGAGCTTTCCCTGTCAGGATCTGTCCCTGGCCGGCCCGCGCTCCGGGCTGGCGGGTGAACGTTCGGGCGTGTTCTACGGCTTCTGGCGGCTGATCGAGGGGCTCAGAGCTGAAGGCCGGGCCCCCAAGCTGATCGCGCTCGAGAACGTCACCGGGCTCCTGACCTGTTCAAACGGCGCTGATTTCGCCGCCCTGTGCCAGACCCTGGACGAAGGCGGATACCGGGTCGGCGCGCTGGAGATCGATGCGCGCTGGTTCGTGCCGCAATCGCGCCCGCGCCTGTTCGTCGTGGCGCTGCGCAAGAACATCCCCATTCCCGACGAGCTGGTGCTCGATGAAGCGCCGGACGGCATCTCGCCCTTTCATACCCGCGCGGTGCGCCGGGCGGCGGAACGCCTGCCCGAAGCGCAAAAGACTAACTGGCTGTGGTGGGCCCTGCCCGTGCCGCCCATACCGAACCAGACCCTCGGCGATCTGATCGAACCGGCCCGCCGCACCCCCTGGCACAGCCCGGAAGAGACCCGGCGACTGCTCGCCATGATGAGCCCGGGCAACAAGGCCAAGCTCAAGGCGGCGCGTCAGTCTGATGCACCCATGATCGGCGCGCTCTATCGCCGGACCCGCATGGAGAAGGGCGAGCGCATCCAGCGCGCCGAAGTGCGCTTTGACGGACTGGCGGGCTGCCTGCGCACGCCCGGCGGCGGCTCGTCGCGCCAGTTCATTGTCTCGGTGCGATCCGGCCGCGTGCGCACCCGACCGATGACGGCGCGGGAATATGCACGCCTGATGGGCCTGCCCGATGAGTACAGACTGCCCCAACGCGAGAGCGCGGGCCTGCATCTGGCGGGTGATGGCGTCGCGGCCCCCGTGGTCGCCTTCCTGCGCGAGAACCTGTTCGAGCCCATCCTGGAACACGCTGAAGCGGTCCTGCCCGCAAGCGAGCCTGCGGAATAGCCATGAAGATCGCCATCATCGGCAGCGGGATATCCGGGCTGGCCAGCGCCGCCCTTCTCGCCCGGGATGGACATGCCGTCAGCGTGTTTGAGCGCTTTGACGCGCCGCGTCCGCTGGGCGCGGGCCTGCTGTTGCAGCCTTCGGGGCTTGAGGCGCTCGACGCCATGGGTCTCAGAGAGAAGGCCGAGACTTGCGGCGCGCAAGTGACCCGCCTGATCGGCCGCACGCCCAAGGGACGCACCGTGCTCGATCTGCGCTATGCCGATGGCCGGCCGGGCGATGTCGGGATCGGCATTCACCGCGCCAGCCTGTTCAACCTGCTTCATGACGCCGCGCTTCAAACATCCATCGACTGGCGCACCGGACAGGGCGTTCGCACCCTGCACGACCTGAACGACAAACCGCGACTTGAACTTGAAACCGGCGATATGAGCGAGCCGTTCGATCTGGTGGTCGCGGCGGACGGCGCCCATTCCAGCCTGCGCCGCCAGATCTGCCCGACCGCGCGTGATCGCGTTTATCCGTGGGGCGCAATGTGGGCGATCCTGCCGGATCCGGAAGGACGGCGGAACGGCATGCTCGATCAGGTCTATCGCGGCTGCGACGTGATGATCGGCCTCCTGCCGGTGGGCGACAATCCCGCCGATCCTGACGGGCGGCCCGGCGTCAGTTTCTTCTGGTCCTTGCGCGGCGACGCCATTCCCGCCTGGCATGCCGACGGGCTCGACGCCTTCAAGACGCGCCTTCGTGGGCTCTGGCCCCGCGCGGCGGACGTGATCGATCCCGTGACGGACGCCGCAGTCTTCGCCGAGGCCCGATATCGCGATTGTGTGTGCCCCAGCTGGAGGCGCGGCAAGGCCGTGCTGATCGGGGACGCCGCCCACGGGATGAGCCCGCAACTGGGCCAGGGCGCCAATCTGGCGCTCGGCGATGCGCTGAGCCTCGCCCGTCAGCTCAAGGACGATGCGCCCGTGGTCCATGCGCTCAAGGGCTTTGAAGCCGAACGCAAGCCCGTGGCGGGCTATTACAGCCTGATGAGCCGGGCGCTGACGCCGGTGTTTCAGTCAAGCTCGAAGATCATCGGCGTACTGCGGGATGCTTTCATGGGGGTGAGCTGCCGCCTGCCCGGCATCCGCAACTGGATGGGCTGGACGCTGGTGGGGCGGGGCCGGCTGCCATGGTGACCCCCAAGGGCAGCGATGTCTTCACGCCCGAGGACCGCGCCCGGGTCATGCGCGCGGTCAAGGGCAAGGACACCAAGCCCGAAATGATCGTGCGGCGGCTGGCCCATGCTCTGGGATATCGCTTCCGCCTGCATCGCAAGGACCTGCCCGGCAAACCCGATCTGGTCTTCCCCGGACGCCGGAAAGTCATCTTCGTGCATGGCTGTTTCTGGCATGGCCATGAGTGCGCGCGCGGATCGCGCCAGCCCAAGCAGAACGCCGAATACTGGCGCAACAAGATTGCGCGCAATGTGGAGCGTGACGCCGACAACCTTCAGGCGCTCGAAAGGCTTGGCTGGCAGACGCAGGTGATCTGGGAATGCGAGATGAAGGACCGCGACGCCCTGGCCGACAGGCTCAGGGCCTTTCTGGTCTAGAGCCCGTCCTTGAACCAGTCCTTGAGGTGATCAACCAGAAGCCGCACTCTGTGGGCCAGGTAGCGGTTGGAGGGGAAGACCGCCCAGAGATCGCGATGATCCGGCGCCCATTCAGGAAGAATCTCCACCACATCGCCCGCCTCCAGCGCGGCATGGGCGGCCCAGGCGGGCGAACTGGCGATGCCGGCGTCATGGGCGGCGGCGCAGACGGCCGCACGCGCGCCATTGAGCGTCAGCCGACCGGAGACCTTCACCTCGACGGAGTCCTCCTCACGCTGGAACCGCCAGAGGTTTGGGGCGGGCTTGTTGCGATCGATGATGCAGTCATGCCGGGCCAGGTCATAGGGGTGCTCGGGCGCGCCCGCGGCGTTCAGATAGGCCGGGCTCGCCAGCACTTTCAGAGGCGCCGGCGCCAGGCGGCGCGCAATCAGGCTGGAATCGGTCAGCTGTCCGATCCGCACGCCGAGGTCGAAACCCTCGTCCACCAGATCCACCATCCGGTCGGAAAACTCCAACCGCACTTCCACGGCTGGCCATTGCGCCATGAAGGCCGTGATCGGCTGGATGAGGCGCGAGGACCCGAAATCGACCGGCGCGGACACGCGCAGAATGCCCGCCGCCGCCGCCTGCTCGGCGACCAGTCCGTTCTCGATGGCGTCATACTCAGACAGCCAGGGGCCGACGCGTTCAAGAAGCGCCCGCCCCGCATCGGTCAGGCGCACGGACCGGGTGGTGCGCTCCAGAAGGCGCGCCTGCATGCGTTCCTCCAGCGCCGAGATCTGCTTGGACGCGGCGCCCGCGGTCATGCCCAATCGCTCCGCCGCACGGGTGAAGCTCTCAAGCTCGGCGACAGCGGCGAACAGGCGAAGGGCGTCGATCCGGTCCATATTTTTCCTCTTGGGAAAGAGTAAATCCCGAATTGTGGGTATTATATTCTAGAGCCGGATTTGTCATCTCACTTCTCACATCGACTTGTCCGGAAGCCCTTTCATGCCCCGTCGCCCCGCCCTCTTCCTGTCCCATGGCGCGCCCAGCCTGCTGACAGGTCAGTCGCCCGCCCGAGACTTCCTGATCGCCTATGGACAGACAACGCCTGCGCCCGCCGCCTATGTGGTGGTGTCCGCTCATTGGGAGAGCCAGCCCGTCTGCGTGACCACATCTGCGAATCCCGAAACCGTTCATGACTTCCGCGGCTTTGGCGAGGCGCTTCAGAGCTTTGTCTGGCCTGCGCCAGGGGATCCCCTGCGAGCCGCCTCTCTCGTCACCCGCCTCAGGGCGGCCGGCCTTGAGGCCCGGCCGGACGCCCGCCGCGGACTGGATCACGGCGTCTGGATTCCCCTGGCCCTCATCGAGCCCGACGCGCGGACGCCTGTCATCCAGGTCTCGCTTCCGGCACGCAACACCCCGGATGCAGAAAGCTGGACACTGGGCCGCGCGCTCGCCCCCCTGGCTGAGGACAACATCCAGCTCGTCTTTTCAGGCTCCATGACCCATTCGCTGCGCGACGCCCTGTCCGCGCCGGAGGGCGCCCCGCCTGCTCCTTTCGCCATGGCGTTTGCAGACTGGGCGCGCCAGGCCATGGCCGCTGGCGACTGGCGGTCGCTAGAGACCTGGCGATCTGCGCCTCACGCACAGCGCAATCATCCAAGTCCCGAGCACATCCGACCGCTGCTGGCGGCGGCGGGGGCGGCGACGGGCGCCGCCCGGAGCCTTCACGAGAGCTATACCCATGCCGCCCTGGCGATGGATGTCTGGTCCATACCTGTCTGAGCCCCAACGGCAAAAGGCCCGGAGCGAACTCCGGGCCTTGTCCTGTCCATCACATCGTCGCGCGGTTCAGGGCGCCTTCCAGTCCCAGGGCCCCGGGCTGAAGATGTGCTCGCGCTCGGCCTCATCCGCAGCAATGCGGCGGCGGCGCAGGGCCGGGTCTTCATGGGGCGGCTGCTGAGCCGGAGCCGGGCTGCGTGCATTGTCATTGGCGGGTGCGTCATCCATCATCACGTACATTCTGGTCTCCTTGAACAGCCCCTGATCTGGATTTGGAGCTGCAAGCACAGATCGCCAAGACGGCCCAGGATTAAACCTTGGCCATGTGCCTCACGCTTGCGCGCGCGCCTTGAGATTTCCGGACACCAGACATGGACCCACCGCCCGGCCCCGCTGGATGGGACGGGGCGGCGGGCGGTGGTTGCACACGGGCCCAAACAGAGCTGACGCCTGTTGCGGCCCAGGGGCTGCGGCCTCCAGGGGAGAGGCCGGTCGTCATGGGCGGCAGTTGAGGGGAACCGCCCGTCAGGACCGAGGGAAGCCTGACATGCCGGGGGTCGGGATCCAGAAGCGGAAACGAGACCGCTTCAAGAGCTCATCGCCACCCAGCACCCCGATCTTAAGCAATAGATTTGGCTTTACTCAAGCACATTGGTTAACGAATCTGTTAACAATTGGAATATCGATATTCTTTCAAGAGGAAAACCATCTCGTTTTTATCAGTAAATGCTGTTCACTCAGATACAGGAAAGCCGGGCGCAAAGCCCGGCTTTCCTGTTCGACACACGACTCAGTCGTCGTCATCCTCCTTGTATTCAGACGGTCCGGGCTCTGGCACCCTGTCCGCCTCGGCCCCGTCGGCGCCGGCCTCGCGTCGGCGCTGGGCCTCGCGATCAAGGGATTCTGTTTCACCCGGTTCAGACGCATTCTTCATGACAGATCTCCAGACTTGTTTTCGGTCCTAGCTTTCGCCCGGGCGAATGGGCGGCGGATCGGAAGCCGGGAAGCTGTCATCAAGGGCGTCATCAAGCTTGTCGTCCTCGTCATCGGGATCCGGACTGTCGTCAGGCTTCTTCTTGGACTTTTCCTTGTCCTCGGACGCCAGACGTTCAACAGCCTCTTCGCTTGCGCCAAGACGCCCCGCGGAAGACTGGTCGACCGTCTCGCCGAACCGTTCTCCACGCGCGCCATCGAGCGCCTGATCAACCGGAACCACATGATCGCCCAGCTTGGCGTCATCGGGGCGTAGCTCGCCCTTGCGACCCGTCGCCTTTGTTTCATCAAAGGGTTGGGCGAAAGCCTGATTGTCGGCCGGGGCGGCGTCGGTGGAATAATGGGAAGCCATTTCCGCCTCCTTCTTGCTGTTGTCCTTGCTCAAACAACGCGCACGCCCCCTGCCCCGTTCCGGGAAAGATCAGTCCGCCAGCACCGCATCGACGCTGACCAGCTCCCAGTCCTGCATCTGGTCGAGATAGGCGTCGAAATACGCCTTGTGCGAGGCGCCCACGATGACCAGCATTTTCGCGCCTGGCTGATTGCCCGCCGCCTCGACGATATTGGCCGCCATGCGCAGATTGCGGGTCTGCCACCAGCTCACATACTGGCGGGCGACCGCGTCATGGTCGGGCGTGGCGGCGGCGAGGCCGAAATCGCCAGCGATCGTGGCGCGCTGATAGCGCGGCGCATTAATGAAGCGATAGCCCGCCAGCACCCGTTCGGGGGACCCCAGATAGGTGCGCGCCTCCTCAAACACGCCATCCACCTCCGGATCGGATTGCGCCCAGACCGACTGGATGGTCGGTCCCAGCGTATCCGGCGCATGGGCATAGATGGAATCCGCCGTGTGATCATCCATGGTCGCCAGATGATCGAGCCCCAGCTCGGCCCCCAGCGCCACGGCGAGAACCGCGTTCTCGTTGCGTGAGGCCAGCATGGCGTTGAACGCCTCCACCAGCGCCTCGGTCAGACCGTCTTCCGCAAGCCGTTCAGCCTCCTCCAGCTGCGCCCAGTGCAGCGCAGCGGACCAGGGCTCGCCAGCCCCGTAGAGCAAGAGCGCCATCGCCCGGCGCTCGGACGCGCTCGGGGCGTCCGGGAAGTCCTGAAGCCGGGCGCGGGCTTCTATGAAGGCTTCAGGCTGGCTCATCCCCAAGGCGTCGAGCGCCGGCTGGGGATCGCGACAATACTGATCCGCCAGTCCTTCATAGAGCCCGGCATAGCGGCGCAGCTCGTCACAGCCGCGCCCGCCAATGGCTTCAATGGCGATGATGTCGGGGGCGAACGCCTCAAGCCGCTCAAGCACCAGATCGAGATCGCCGGGACTGAGCGCGCCATCAGGCAATTGGTTGAGGTGCGCCGTGCCCAGCACCAGAACCTGCGTCGGTTCACCGCCGAGCGGATCCTGAACACCGGAAAAATCAATGTCCGGCTCGGTCGCCTGAGCGAGCGTGAGGGCGGCGAAGGCCGTGAGTGTGATGAGCATGATGTTCTGTCCCCGTTGCGATCTCTGATCAGAAGATGCCGCATCCCGTCCCGATGGATGCAGCATGAGCCTGACAGCTCGGGTCCGGACAGACGAGTTACAAATGAAAAGGCCGGGCGAAACGCCCGGCCTTTCCTGTTCGGTCTGCGACCTTGCCTACGCAGCTTTCGCCGGAGCAAAGCGGCCGTAGAAGGTGTCACCCTTGCTGGCCATGTCGCGCAGCAGGGCAGGCACTTCGAACGGCTTGCCGTACTTGGCTTTCAGCGCATCGGCGCGTTCCACGAAGGCCTTGGCGCCGATGGTGTCGATGAAGCTCAGCACGCCGCCGGTATAGGGCGCAAAGCCCCAGGCGAGGATGGAGCCGACATCGGCTTCACGCGGGTCGGCGACGATCTCTTCTTCCATCGTCCGGGCCGCTTCGAGCGCCTGGGCGTAGAGGATGCGATCCTTCAGCTCGTCCACGGTCGGCTGCTCGTCGAGCAGCTTGCCGTTCGGCGCGAACTGATCGAGCTCGTCCCAAAGCTGCTTGCCTTCGTCGGTATAGACGTAGAAGCCCTTCTGGTTCTTGCGGCCATAACGACCCAGCTCGTACATCTTCTCGATGACTTCCGCGTTCGGGGTGTCCTCGAACGCATCGCCCAGGTCCTTCTTGGTCTGCTGAAGCACCTTGTAACCCAGATCAATGGCCACTTCGTCCTGCAGCGAGAGCGGGCCGACCGGCATGCCGGCCATCTTGGCCGCGTTCTCGATCAGGGCCGGCTTCACGCCTTCGGTCAGCATGTACATGCCCTGCTCGATGTAACGCATCACGCAGCGGTTGGCGTAGAAGCCGCGGGTGTCGGCGACGACGATCGGGGTCTTCTTGATCTTGGCCACGAAGTCCAGGCACAGCGAGATGGCGCGCGGGCCGGTTTTCTCGCCGACGATCAGCTCGACCAGCATCATCTTCTCGACCGGCGAGAAGAAGTGAACGCCGATGAAATTCTCCGGACGCGAAGAGGCTTCGGCCAGCGACGTGATCGGAATGGTCGAGGTGTTCGAGCCAAAGATCGCGTCCTTGGGCAGGTGCTCTTCAGCCGCCTTGGTGATCTGGTGCTTGAGCTCGGAGTTCTCGAACACCGCCTCGACCACCAGATCGACGTCCTTCAGGAGCGAATAGTCGGTGGTCGCGGTGACGAGGTTGGTCTTGGCGTCCGCCGCTTCCTGGGTGAGCTTGCCGCGCTTGACGCCCTTGGCGAAGTGCGCCGCCACATGGGCCTTGCCCTTGTCCGCGCCTTCCTGGTTGACGTCGATCAGCACAACCTCGATGCCCGCCTGAGCGGAGACCGTGGCGATGCCGGCGCCCATGAAGCCCGCGCCGATGACGGCGATCTTCTTGATCTCGGCCTTCTGCTCGCCTGCCGGACGGCGTGCGCCTTTTTCCAGCGCCTGCTTGGACAGGAAGAGCGAACGGATCATGTTCCGGCTCTCGGGGCGCATCAGCAGCTTGGTGAAATAGCGGCTCTCGATGCGCAGGGCGGCGTCCATCGGGACCTGCAGGCCTTCATAGACGCAGGACAGGATGTAACGCTGGGCCGGATAATTGCCGTAGGTTTCCTTGAGCAGCATCGGGGATGCGCCCATGAAGACCTGAAGGCCGGCGGGGTGGTAGGGGCCGCCGCCGGGGATCTTGAACTTGTCCTGATCCCAGGGCTGCTTGCCGCCCATGGCGTCCGCTTTCACGAGTTCCTTCGCCTTGGCGACGATCTCGGAGAGCGGCGCGATCTCATGCACCACGCCCTGCTGCTTGGCGGTTTCAGCGTCGAGCTGCTTGCCCTGCAGCATGACCGGCGCCGCATTCATCACGCCGATCAGGCGCGGCAGACGCTGGGTGCCGCCGCCGCCCGGCAGAACGCCGACAAGGGCTTCAGGCAGGCCGAGCTTGGCGCCGGTATCGGTCGCCATGACGCGGTAATGGCAGGCGAGCGTGACTTCAAAGCCGCCGCCCAGCGCCAGACCGTTAATGGCGGCTGCGATGGGCTTGCCGCAGGTTTCCAGCGCCCGCAGGGACTGATTCAGGCGATAGGCCGTGTCGAACAGCTTGGATTTCGCTTCCTCTTCGGACAGGCCCTTGAGGTCGGCCATGCCGCCGCCGAGTTCAGACAGGTCGGCGCCGGCGCAGAAGGCTTTCTTGCCCGAGGTGATGACCGCGCCCTTGATGGCGTCGTCAGAGCCGATCTTCTCGACGATCTGCCCCATCTCCTGCATGACGGAGTTGGACAGAACGTTCATCGAGACGTTCGGAGAGTCAAAGGTGATGAGCGCGATGCCGTCGCCGTCCACCTCGAATTTGAAATGCGTATAGGTCATTGTGAGGTCTCCTGTGACGATGACGCCTGCGCGTCACCGCCCCCTTGGTCATTCTTCTTGAACGTTGAAAAGGCCAGGCCGAACAGAGGCGACAGACACACGCCGATCACGATCCCGGTCGCCAGGCCAAGGGCGAGATTGCCCAGCCAATCGCCGAAACCGATGCCGAAGATGAGGCCGAGAACCACGCCCGCAGGCAGGCCCTTGCCGATATCCATTTTCGACAGAAGCGTATTGTCCGTCTTCGAAGTCATGCTCCGGTCTCCGTGTCCGTATCGTCTTGATCCTTGGGATCGTCTGACCTGTTCAGCAGAGCTGTTCCGATAGCGACAGCGAACGGCAAACCGACGCCCGGTCCGAAGGCGAGGCCGAGGCCCAGGCCCAGAAGCGGGTTGTCCAGCGCCACGCCGAAAGCGACGCCGAGGGAGATCCCCAGCGCTGCGCCAATGGCCAGCCCGAATGGCAAGCCCTTGAGCAGGGCGTTCTGGCTGGCGGCCGGTTTGGAGTTCGCTTCAGCCATCAGATCAGACGCGCTCGATGATGGTCGCGGTGCCCATGCCGCCGCCGACGCAGAGCGTGGCGAGGCCGGTGCCCTTGCCGGTGCGCTCGAGCTCGTCGAGCACGGTCCCGAGGATCATCGCGCCGGTTGCGCCCAGCGGGTGACCCATGGCGATCGCGCCGCCATTGACGTTGGTCTTGGAGTGCTCGACGCCGAGATCTTCCATGAAGCGCAGAACGACGGACGCGAACGCCTCGTTCATCTCAAACAGATCGATGTCGGACGGGCTCATGCCGGCCTTCTTGAGCGCCTTGCGGGCGGACGGAGCCGGACCGGTCAGCATGATGGTCGGCTCGGAGCCGATGGAGGCCATGGCGCGGATGCGGGCGCGCGGCTTGAGGCCGAGCTTCTCGCCCATTTCCTTGGTGCCGATCAGGATGGCGGCGGCGCCATCCACGATGCCCGAGGAGTTGCCGGCGTGGTGGACGAAGTTGATCTTCTCGATGTCAGGATATTTCTGCATCGCGACCTTATCGAGGCCCACGAACGCCGACAGATCCTTGAAGGACGGCTTGAGGCTCGCCAGCGACTGCATGTCGGTGCCCGGACGCATGTGCTCGTCATGATCAAGCTGGACAAGGCCGAGCTGGTTTTTCACCGGCACGATGGACTTGTCGAAGCGACGCTCTTTCCAGGCGGCTTCGGCGCGGTTCTGGGACTCGATGGCGTAGGCGTCCACATCGTCACGGGAATAGCCGTACTTGGTGGCGATCAGGTCGGCGGACACGCCCTGCGGCACGAAGTAATGGTCAAACGCCATTTCCGGGTCGACCGCCATGGCGCCGCCGTCAGAGCCCATCGGCACGCGGGACATGGCTTCCACGCCGCCGCCAATGGCCATGTCGGCTTCGCCGGACATGACTTTCGCCGCGGCGAGGTTCACCGCTTCAAGGCCGGAGGCGCAGAAACGGTTGACCTGGAAGCCCGAGGCGGTCTCGGCATAGTTGGCGTTGATCGCGGCGGCGCGGGCGATATTGGCGCCCTGCTCGCCGACCGGGGAGACGCAGCCCAGGATCACGTCATCCACATAGGACGTGTCGAGATTGTTGCGCTCACGGATGGCTTCGAGTTGCTGGGTGGCGAGCTGAAGCGCGGTCACTTCGTGAAGCGTGCCGTTCTTCTTGCCCTTGCCGCGCGGGGTCCGCGTGGCGTCAAAGATATAAGCGTCAGTCATTTACTGGGCTCCCTGTGTTTGGGCTCCCGTCGCGCCGCAGGCGTGGCGGGTCCATTCGTAATGTCCGTCCGAGACAGTGATCTCGCTGTCGGAGACGCGACTGAGGATGTGCGTGTTCTCGGCCATTCGCTGGCCTTCTTCTGCGCATTGCGTGCGCGCTGCGATCCGGTCCCCGTCGCGTTCAAGCGCGAGGACGTCGCAGCTGCGTTCGTAGAGCTCGAGCCGGTCCGGGCCGAGCCGGAACAGACCCTCTTCCGCACACGAGGCGTCCATGCCCCAGCGTCCGGAAAAGGTCTGCTCGAAATAGGCGCGCGGCGAAG